>Ga0207113_1121_pt1 | contig 21739 bp, 26 predicted proteins | sample Alteio_BWMinHeat_69_FD_153559 | JGI IMG/M metagenome (GOLD analysis project Ga0207113, IMG submission 153559) | Enriched cells from forest soil in Barre Woods Harvard Forest LTER site, Petersham, Massachusetts, United States -... | ecosystem: Environmental > Terrestrial > Soil > Temperate forest >... | reverse complement strand
CAGGATAAAAGCAAACAGCGATGATGCTTTTAAAAAACTGATTGAAAAGATCATGCTTCAGTACCGCGATAAACTTTTTAATCCCACCTGGGGAGAACAAATTAAATTTCTTTCAGACAGATCCGTATCTGTGAGTATGTTATTTCACGGACTTACAAATAATCAGGCGCAAGCCGCCTGGCAGGACTTTGAGAACTGGACCAAGGAAAATACATCTGTTTATACCTGGGTAGAACCGTTTGGCATTTTTGTACTTCCTGCCAGGAATATGTGGGATCCGGCCTTTCTGCGAAAATTCGCCAAAGACCAGATAGGTACTGATGACCAGCCCGGGGCACCGGAAGAAAATATTTACTGGAAAGGAGATGGCGAACAGTCAGGACAATTCTTACACGGATATCATTCCGGCTGGCTCTCGCAGGATTTGTTGAAAGATGAAAATATTACACAACTGACAAATGCTTTGTTTGAAACCAGCCGGTTATGGTCCTTCTCTCTTCACTTTAACAAAGGTCTCGCGGGAACCCGACCCGAAGAAAAAGAAGCAGCCGCTAATACTTCCATTAACCCGTCTTTGCTCGATGCATTTGCGCTACTCATTCTCGCCGGAGGGGAAGGTCCGGCCATGGAAGGAATTGCCGGACATGAACCCAATTTGAAAGAAGCGAAAGAAGCTGCCAGATCTATGCGTACTGCGATGGAACAACTGAAAAAAATAGTGCCCCTAAAAGGATCGTATGTTAATGAAACAGATTATTTCGAGGAAAATTGGCAGGAGAGTTTTTGGGGTTCAAACTATAAAAAATTACTTGACGTAAAAAACACCTACGATCCCAATGGGCTCTTTTTTGTACATCATGGAGTTGGCAGTGAATCCTGGAGCGCAGATGGTTTTACCAAATTAAAATAGATTAACCGGATCGGACTTAATCAATTAGAAAAAATAATAATAATTTTTCTTTAACAGCAGCGGAATATTAAAGTCCGTTAATGATAGTTTAATCGAGAAATTTATCTAAGATTCGAGATTAATTACTTAGATTCGTTTCCGCACTTTGTCATCTATCCCCAATTGAATACTACCATAGCCCATCATAACTCCTAAGGCCTCACCGGTCATATCGCTCCAAAGAAAATGGGGCACATACTCCATATCTTGAACTAAAGTCTGCACTGGACATGAAATGAAATTCATCCAGCACGGTTCATATTCATTCCATTTCTTCACCATTAAATAAAACAAAATGAAAACAAACGCAGATTTACAAAAAGACGTTCAGGATGCCATCAAATGGGAACCTTTACTAAATGCAGCTGAAATCGGGGTCATTGCCAAAGATGGAGTCGTTACGCTGACTGGAATGGTAGATAGTTATGCAAAAAAAATGGAAGCTGAAATTGCGGCGAAAAGTGTAGTAGGCGTTAAAGCCGTGGTTGAAAAAATCGAAGTCAGATTTAGCAACTCATTTAAAAAAAGTGACACCGACATAGCGAACGATGCTTTGAAAGCATTTAAATCGACATGGGATGTGCCAGATGACAAAATAAAAATTACTGTAGAAAACGGTTGGGCAACTTTGGAAGGAGAAGTACCCTGGAATTTTCAAAGAGAAGCCGCTAAAAATGCTGTAAATAACCTGATAGGGGTAAAAGGTGTAACTAATAATATTAAAATCAAACCTAATATTCAGGATGCCATTGAACAAAGGGATATCGAACATGCACTCGCAAGGAACTGGGCCGTTGACGATGAAGAGATCCATGTTCATGTATCAGGCAGTAAAGTGAAACTGGATGGGAAAGTTCATTCATTTTATCAGAAAGAAGAAGCTGCAAGAATTGCCTGGAATGCTCCTGGTGTTTTAGCAGTCGACAATGAATTGATTATTGAATACGATTAATCATCAAAAAAGAAAAACGGAAGATCAACCCTTCCGTTTTTTTACACCGTTCTTTTCAAATAGCACCACCTGATTTTGTTCTTGCCATCCCTTATTCTAAAGCACCTGATATCGTTCGGCTAATTAAAAAAAATAACAATGAAAAAGACTTTTTACAATTTGCCTGCTGCAATTTTAATATTGTGTGCAGGTGCATTCATGATATTCTTTACAGGATGTTCTGGCAACTATAACAGTGTTACTACAGAAATGCAGGCGAAAGTGGATTCCATGACAAATGTTCTAAAGACCTATTCCGACGGAAATGACTCGCTTGAAAAACATCTTATTATGTTTGACACACTCGACTTTGTCGTATTCTCCACCCAGGACTGGGTTCGTTTTCATGAAACCCATTCAAACGATATCATTGTCAACTGGCCGGACGGTCACCACACAAACGGCCTTCCCAGACATATTCAAGACATGATTGCGATGTTCGTATATGCACCTGATACGAGAATTAAAGTACATCCTATTCGCTTTGGAAATGGTACAGGTGAATGGACATGTGTTACAGGTGTCATGGAAGGTACGTTTACAAAACCGATGCCCATTGGGAATGGAAAATTCATTCAGCCGACAGGCAAATCATTTAAAATACCTATGTGTACTGTTGGTCATTGGAAAGACGGGTTAATGATTGAAGAATCATTATTCTGGGATAACCAGACCTATATGAATCAAATGGGTCTTGGTAAATAAATCAAATAGTTCTTTAAGAATGGATGATCATATTCATTATTTTGTAGGATCAAATTCCCAGAGGTCCTTTTGCAGGAAATTGTATGGGAGAGGTTCGTGCCTTCCAGCAGTGTAAAATGCCTTATTGCCTATTACGAAAGTAGAACCCCCGATCCGACCGTCGAAAAATGCCATTGGTGTCCATGTATCACCAGCGTCATCATACCGCCAGCATTCGTATTCACCTGCGACATAGCCTTTGCCGGATAGGGCAAAGGCAGCACCGAAAACCGGGACGTTCCCTGGAAAAGAATTCTTAGCTGTCCAGGCGTCTGTTGCCGTATCATATTGCCACCACTGGTTGTTCCCTCCCGGTCCCGAAACATTTCCAAGGCCGGAGTAGATTTTTCCGTTCACTGCGAACCCTGTCCCCCACTGCATTTCGGATCCCGGGTAATCTGCTTTGCGTGTCCATGCATCACTGGCCGGATTGTACTGCCACCATCCCTTCGTCCCGAAATTGCCTATGCTCAGCCCTGCATACCCCACGCTCCCGATGCCCGTGCCAAATGCTCCATCCTGCAGCGTATCCGGAAGATCCGTTTTACGTGCCCAGTTATTATTCTGCGGATCGTATTGCCAGAGTTGGCTCGAAGTTGACGACCCGTAATTGTTTAATGTTTTTCCAATTCCGATATAAGCCATATTGCCAATCACCATACAAACTGGTGATTCGAGAACCGGGCCCGGTGAAGATGCCATCTGGGTCCAGGCATTCGTCGCCGTATCATACTGGTAGAGATCATTATAATCCGAACCGCCGTCATATCCAAATCCGAAATACCCTTTGCCCGCGATAGAAAAACCAGCGCCAATGCCCCGACCACTCAGGATCGGAAGATCGGTCATCCGAATCCAGGCGCCCGGTAGAATAATAAAATCATTCGTGCTGGTTGCGTTCTGACCATTGATCGTCACGGATATTTTCCCCGTGGTTGCGCCGGCAGGTACTTTCACTATAATGACCGAGTCCGTCAGCGAATCGGGCTTCGCTGCGATGCCATTGAAGTATACTGTAACGGCGTTTGCCGAATTACCAAATCCATTCCCTTTAATCGCAACAGTATTGCCCTGAGTGCCGCTGGTTGGACTAAAATTAAAAATTTTTATCTGAGGCGTGCCATTCTTGCTGCATGCTGCAAGAATAAAAATCATGCAGGAGATTTTCATGATCCATTTTATCATGCGGGGAAAAAATAGCGGGGACATATAGAAAAATACAAAATTTCAGGAGACTGAACAAATCATTAACCATCGACATTTTGACAAAACCACCTTTTGATTTCTAAATGTTCAATAATTCATCAGCCAGGTAGGGAGCCAGATAAGTTAATCTTGCTGCATTTTCCAATTGCCAAAAATGGATAAGCTTATTCACGTTGCCACCCAGCAAGGGCCCCATGATATAAATATTAGGAGCGGCTTCAAATTTTTCACTCACATCAAAACCTTTTCGGGATAAATTCATCCGGCAGATATTATTTTTGACCAGGTTAAATAAAAGTCTTGAAGAAGAGTTCTCAAGATCAGCAGATCCGCTACAGTTAATGACCGCCATAAAATTCAAAGGATAGGTTCTCTCCTGAGCCGTTTTAATATCGAGATAATTTAAAAAATTTCCTTTTTCTGATGAACGAATATTCAAAAAAGTCCCTTTTATCATGATTACTTTTTGGAAATCAATTAATAACTGCGCTGCTTTTCTGTATTCCGGTCCGGCCCGCCTGAACATATTGTGCAGGCGGATGGCATAAATACCAAAAAAAAGCTTTTTTGATTCTTCATCTAAAACTTCCATAAGCGAAATCGTTTGCCCTATGATCGTTGCCACATAATCCATATGGGCTCCGTTTTGCATAGCCAATGCTATATCGCGCTCAGCTCCTTCCACCAGTTTTTCGATGGTATAATCACCAGAGTCTTTCACTTTATCCAGGTTTGGTATGGGATGATCCGGAAGGATTTCAGTTGAAGTATAATAGGGCAATTCCCCACTGGCGGAGATAATGACAATTTTATTGATCAGATCCCTGAACTCAGTCATCCCCTGAATTAAATAAAGTAATTCGATACAGCTCGCATTCGATCCGATGATTAAAATATTTCTTCCCCCGGTCTCATTTGTATTTTTCAATTTGGTGAGTACTATGTTTAAATTATCACTGACTGAAGGTTCATAAATATCATTAATATACATTTCCTTATTACCAGCATTTCCCCACATATTTTTCACGGGTGCCGAGCCTGTGGCAACAACCACCTTACGGGATATGATCTTTGATATTGTATTGTCCGCATACTCTAAAATAATTTCATGAAGGCCTCCTGCTTTAAGTTGTAAGTCAATGGCTTCAGCCCGTACTAATTTAATTTCAACAAGCTGTTTTTCTTCAGCTGTTTTTAATAGATGCATAAATTTTTTCGACAGGTAGTTGCCAAATAAAAAACGGGGAATATATATACTTTCCCATTCCTCATTCTCTATGAAGGGAAGATTATTTTTAAGCCAGCTCTCAGCAGTTGTTCCGCCATGCTCCCGGTAATAAGAAATCCAATCATTTTTATTGGATTTTAACCATTCAAAAAATAATGGTCTTTCGGTTTCATAAATAAATTCCTGGATATTGGTAATGGTTAGTGCATTAATCGAAGAGCGGGCGCCATAAGGTATTCCTTTCCAAAACTCGGGGTTCTTTTCAATAACTGCAACCGTTAGTTTTTTTGTGCGAAGGGGGCTATTTAATAATTTATCCAATACTTCTATTAATGTAAGTGTGCTGGCAATGCCACTTCCAATCAAAGAAATATCTGCGATTTCCATCAGGTACCCTTATGAGATTTTGGGTTCTTCAAAATAATAGTCGTTATGATCATAGTGCGTAGAGGATGCACCCATTAATATGGCTCCCCTGCTGAAATTATACATCATATGCCAGTCAAACGGCTCAACAATTAAACAATGGGTGTGATCATTTAAAAAAAATTCTTCTCTTGTTTTGCCATTATTGATGACCACAGTAAAGCTCCCATGTACACAAAATATTGCTTCTATGGTGAGGTGATGAGCATGTCCGCCTCGTTCGGATTCTCCGGTTACTTCACTGATATAATACAGTCGTTTGAAATCAAAAGGAAGTGATTTGTCCATGACCGTTAATCGTCCCCGTTTATCTGTAAAAGACTTTAATTCGATCAAATAAGCCATAAATGAATTTATGGAAAAACTCCATTGGCTTTATCTAAAAGTGTAAGTATATTTTCATCCACGTTAATATCGAATTTTCTACCGAAAAGTGCGTCTGATGCCATGATTTTTTCAAAATCTTCCGTAACAAATACCATGGGGCGTGCTCCTGTTAATGGCCAGTTAATAAAGCGGTAATTGTTATTGATCACCTTATCCTTAAATGGGGAACCTAATATGATTGTTTGAAAAATAAACTCATCGCTGCCCCATGTATATCTTAAAAACCTTCTTAATTTATGGTGTGTATCGAGATAGTTCATAACATATACTGCACAAGCGAGACTAAGTGTCCAAAACGTTTCTTTACCCATGAGCTCTAAGTTAACTGGAAATTTACGTTTAGGTGCAATATAATTAAGAATGAATGCAAGCCGGTGTTTGCCCCTGAAGGGCAATTCAGTAAAATGGTATTTTTCCACTCTTGATTTTGCTTCATCCCACTCCGTACTGAATTTTTTATATAAAATAAATTCATTGCCTATATTTTTTCGAAGAAAATCAGATATATAAGCAGCAGATTTTATGGGATAGTCCTGCCCGGTTAGCAGGTTAACAAAATCATATTTAATTCCGGATGCAGCTATATACCTGATGCCACTTAATGCAGCCTCAACAGTAGAGTACCCTCCCCACCTGATGTTAATCCTGTGGTCAACAAAATATACATTGGGTATATCGAACAATTCACGATGGGTTTCTATATTTATTTTTTTGTCGAGGTGAATATAAAAGTCAAATTCACCATTGTTAAGGCTCGCAATAAGTCGTTTGGTCTGTTTTGGAGAAGTGTAAGTGATGATCAGAACCGCAAATTTCATGATTTAATTTATGAATAATTATCCCGATTTTCTAATTTACATTGCTTCGATTTTTTGGAGGAGGTTAATTAAAAAAAAACAACAATGAAATCAAATGAAAAAAGTATACATATAAATGTAAGGCTCTATACACTTATTTCATTAGCTATAACCTTTTCCATAAATGCTGTAAACGCGCAATCTCCCAATATGGAAACCAGACCGCGCATCGTGGTTACTGCTGATCCCGAACTCGATGATAATAATTCATTGATCCGTTTTCTGCTGAACAGCTGCGACCTGGAAGTAGAGGGTCTCATTTATGCGAGCAGCGGCTTCCATTGGAAAGGGGATGGAAAAGGCACCAAATGGTATGTTCCCGGAAGAGAATATGCACGTTTCGGGTTGGATACCTGCCCATGTGTAAGCTGGCGTTGGGCAGAGCATGAACGCTTTATTGATGATGATGTTGAGGCTTATGAGAAAGTATATGCGAACCTGAAAGTACATAACCCCAACTATCCCCTGCCCTCTTTATTAAAGTCAAAGATCCGATACGGAAATATCGAATTCGATGGGGATATTTCTAAAAATTCGCCCGGCTCAGATTTTATTAAATCCCTGATACTCGATGATAAGCCTGGACGATTATTTATAACAGCCTGGGGCGGACAGAGCACAATAGCCAGGGCTCTCAAATCGATACAGGAGGAATACGAGAATACCATACAATGGGAAGCAATTAAAAAGAAGATTTCAGGAAAAGTAGTATTGCTTCCATCCGGCGATCAGGATGACACTTACGCAAAATATATCAAACCCAACTGGCCTGACATCGAATACCGGCAATTCGTTGCGGGTCCAAACTATGGTTATGGCGCCCAGCTGCACGCAAAACAGCAGGATTCGATCTATCTGACTTCTGCATGGACGAAGGAAAATGTATCAGACCGCGGACCATTGGGTGCGCAATACCGGGTATGGGGCGATGGAAAACAAATGGTCAAAGGCGACCGGATGGATTATTTCGGTTTTTCAGGTTATACGAATGAACAATTGAGGAGTATGGGCTACCTGGTATGGATGCCCGTTCAGGCGAAAGGTTCCTGGATTGGTGAAGGCGATGATTTTACATTTATGAATATGCTGGGACAGGGACTACGCGCCTATGAAAAAGGATCCTATGGTGGATGGGGAGGCCGGGAATTAACTGAAAAAGAGACCAGCATTTTTTCTATGCCGGCAGGTGACACATCCCAGCAGGCGATGGCTGCTATGATGAGTTCAATGACTGAGCAATTGAATAAAATATCAAGTGGATATCCGGATTTCTTTCCTTCTGCACAGCGTGATTTTGCAGCGCGCCTTAAATGGTCTGTGACACCGAAATACACCGACGCGAATCATCCACCTGTTGCAGAGATTGAAGGGCCCTTAAACATAATGGCATCGCGGGGAGAAACCATCAGATTAAATGGAAAAGTTTCAGATCCCGACGGAAATAAAGTCTCCATTAAATGGTGGCAATTCCAGGTGGGAACTTATCCTGATAAAATAAATATTTTAAATGAAAATACAATGCAGGCAAAAGTACTTATTCCGAAGAATGCAGTTTCGGGACAAACCATTCATGTTATTCTTGAGGCAACGGATGATGGTTCTCCATCACTTACAACATATCAAAGAGTAATTATCACGGTTAAATAAATACCGGAGTCATTTGATCGGATTAGTTGGCATAGTTTTTACAGGAAATGATGAAACAGATATAATTTTATGCAAACAACAAAGGCAGAAATCGGATTCGCATTAAAAATTGCCAGGACAACACTGGGTTATTTAGCTATGGACGATGAGCTGATGAAGAGAATGGAACTCGCTTCCGGTGAAATCAGGGTATTGGGTGGTGGTATTTCGGATACTGAAAAAATTTCTGATAAAAATAAAAGACAGGTAGAAGAGTTTGAAAGGGCATTCCGTGCTTTAAAAAATTCAACGCCTCAGCCCCGGGATTTGGAAATCCTTGCTGAAATACTCGTTGATGTTTGTGTCGATATCATTAGCGACTGCAAAAGGATGGAACAAATCCTTTGTTGAAAAAAAACTAACGATAATATTTATTTAATTTCGAGACATGCAAGATTTTGGTAAGTTTAAGATCATTAGAATAATATGCTGGCAATCGATAACGAATCCATTAAACGGGTAACCAATGGCGATCTGATAGTAAGGGGAAATCCCGAAGAAATTTTGAAGGCAAAATATGAGGATGGCTGGTGTGTCGTAAAAAATATTAGAGAGACTGAAGAACTCGAAGTAGAAAGATCAGGTATTTTGGGGAGCATTTTTTCACTTGTTAATGTTAAACGTAGACTGGCATATGGGGAACTGATAGACAATGACTGGTACATTCTGGATGCAGAACTTCACTGATAAATTTAAACCAATGGCTTCAGCATCTGATCAAATCAAACAAATAATCCACGAGAAACTGGGGATTGAAATAGAGAAACTGACAGATGGAGCCGATTTCAAGGACGACCTGGCTGTTGATTCCCTGGACCTGATCGAACTGCGGATGGAAATTGAAAAACGATTTTCAGTAAATATGCCGGAAGAAGTAGCAGAGAACCTCAAAACCGTCGGATCCCTGATCGAATTTGTAAATGAAAAGAAAAGATAATCCGAAGTTATTTATTCCTCAGGCAAATCATCAAAATAGGTTATCTGAATCATCTCATTTCTACCGATTATGATGGGTTCGCCACCTGCAACACCCCGGCTGGAAGTACATATGAGAAATAACTTTTCGCATTCAAAAATCAATACAACCTTTTCATCATTAATTTTTGTTATTTCGTTCACTTTCGCGACTTCCTTTTTTCCGTTATGGGTATATTCCAGGCTTGAAATGGCTGCAAAGAAGGGGCGATACCCCTTCGAAATGATAAATTTCCTGACGCCAACATAAATATCAAAAGCCTGTTGCGATGAAGTTGCTCCAGGTATGGTAAATTTCATTACCTATATTACAGCAAATCAGGTTCTGCTATCTGAATTTAAATCATATTTAGAACTAAACATCATAAATATTGATATAGATCAGTTCCAAATACTATGATCAACCAATATTTTTCGATAACTACTATCCCGGTCACTGTAACGACGAACTAATTTCTGTGGATATCCACCAGGTTTCTACCTAATCTTCGGGCAATGTATGCAACGACTGACCACAATATGAAAGCATACACCACATACCAGACAGGTTCATGCTGAACGGAAATAGGCGAAGGACTCAGCATGACTAAAAATCCTGTTGAACTAATATGCATGATTTGCGCAAGCAAAATATTCTGAGTATTACAATATATCCATACGATGATCACCCTGATAGCCGTCATGACCAATGTAAATGAAATAAAATAAGGGAACCACCAGGAGCCATGTGGAGAAGCTGTTCCAAGAAAATCAATGACGGGCAGGTGCCATACACTCCATATCAACCCCAGTAAAATTCCGTTAACCAAAGCAGAACGCTGTTTTTTCATATGTGGGAAAGCAAAGCCCATCCAGCCGATTTCTTCCATAATGCCTGCAAGTATTCCAAATAAAAATCCGGTGAGATAAAAATTCGGCTTGAATTCCCCGGAGACTGTTTCTGTAAGAATGAATAAAGCGCTCAGAATACAGAGCGGAATAATTAAAACAGGAAGAAACCAACGGGCCGGAAGATTTCCCGGCTTTAACCTTTCCATCAGGATTCTCATGGACTTTCTTCCTCCGGTCAGATAGGTCATAATAATCCCGGATAAAAAAGGTCCCAGCAGCATGAGCGGAAACATAAGAATCCCATACATCTTAGGAATGCTTTCTCCGTGAATTATTTTGTTTGCTACTAAGGCAAAAGCCCCTGACCATGAGATAATAAAAGTCAGAACAAAATAAATTGTGACGGGAAATTTTTGTATAGTGGTTCGTATTGGCAAAATTATTTATCAGTTTTGATGATCTCTTCCAGTGACTTTCCTTTATCGTGCTGCCACAATTTGGAAAATTTTAAATCGACATTTTTTAAAAGCTGGATACAAAGCTGAATGTCCTCTTCTTTCATATCCTTAAACAGCATCCCCGGAATTTTTCCGAATCTTTCATAGCAACCCTCCAGTATTTTTTTCCCTTTGGGAGTCAGGCTGAGGCGCTTTGAGCGTTTGTCTTCCGGATCTTCCCGTTCACTGATATACCCTCTTTTTTTCATGCTATCGAGTAAATTCAACCCGGTAGAAAGTTCATTAATGGTATGGTATATAACTTCGGTTTTTCTCGGTGTCTTCAGATTGGCGATCGCACTCAGCAGGCTGAATTCTTCAAAATGTTGAATTTTCATACCCCTCATTGCAATATCTATATATATCCTGTGTATCCTTGCAATACGGTCCACCAGTTTAGTGATGATGATGTCTGGCCTTGGAGGAATTTCACCGTCAAATAAATTGTCCAGCGTCTCTTTTTTTCTTCCTGAAGCCAGGTAGTATCTGCAAAAATCCGCGATATCAGAATCCGGGTGACTGTCTTCAAATTCTGCATAGCTATTGACCAATTCTACAATTTTATTCACCCTTTTATATTATTTTAAATACAAATTATTGATAATTACATCAAATATACTATATTTATATCAAATATAATATTTATTGAAATAATATATAATATTTTTAATATAAAAATATTGGATGAATGAGAACTTTATTCTTACTAATGACTGCGCTTTTATTTCGGACAATCGCTTCAAACGGAACCTTAACGGTTACGATATTGGATTTGAAAAACAATCAGGGCCGGGTCAGTGTCGCTTTATATAACAAGGAAGCAGCATTCCCAAAATCACCGGATAAAGCTGTTAAAATTTTATTCGCTCCTATCCGTGACAAAAAATCAATTGTCGTTTTTGATTCCCTCCCACCGGGTGAATATGCCATTTCCGTATATCACGACGAAAACAACAATGGAAAAATGGATACAAATTTTTTCGGTATCCCTAAAGAAGGTGTTGGCGCTTCCAATGATGCGCGGGGTCATCTGGGACCGCCGCATTATAAAGACGCCAAATTTAATTTTAGTGGTGGTATTCAAACCATTTCCATTCACATAATCTATCTATGAGGAATAACATAAAAAAATTCAGCGGAATATGCGGCATCATTGGTGTGATCATGCTGGTGGTTTCCTTTAACATCAATCCGGGCCCCCCCGAGGGTGCCAGCTATGAACAGCTGATCGCCTTTGGTCATCAGTATTACGCATCCATATTATGGGGTGCCTGGCTGCAGACGATCGGGCCCTTTCTGATTATCCTGTTCGCCTTTTCACTTGTTTTTCTTTCAGGTGCGGGACAAACGCTTTCGGGCTGGATGGTTTTTTTTGGTGCCGGCGTTTTAATGACCATCAGTCTGATCGAGATAACATTTTACGTCGCCGTTTTATTTAAGGATCCCCCGCAGGGGAGCTTATTCGGATTGAATATCATTTACGCCGTTCAGCATCTTTATTTCATCATTGGAGCGCCGGCAGTTTTTATTCCCCTGGGAATCGTACTAAGAAATTCAAATGTTCTGCCTAAATTGTTCAGCTGGCTGGCCATCGGAATGGGTATCTTCTTTGGGATCCTCGGGATCGTTTTTCTTTTTCATTTGATCCTTCCCATTTGGGTTACGGCTATTGCCGGAGTACAGGCGTTCTGGTGGCTGGCTTCTTCAATCATAGTTGTGGTTCGGTCCAAGTGAAAAATGGATTGGTTCGGTTTACAAGAAGTCAATGCGCTGCATCAATTTTCAGGATTTCATTTCAGGAATATTAGCTCCCTTAATCAAGAGCCAAAAGCCAAGAGCAATTTCATCAATAGCGATAGGACCATAACAAGCAGGTATAATTATTTTCTCTACGTCAGGGAAAATAATGATAGCAAACTGACTCATCAATAATAATAAAGAAGCAAATATACCCCAGGCAGCTAACGCCTTCGGTATATATCGTGACTTAAATAATAAGTAGTTAAATATGGTCGAACCTGAACCTAAAAATATTGCGACAACAACAAAGGACAAAGCATAAGTATCGTGCAATATCGTCAGTGCTTGTATTTGATTTGTATCGAATGCTTTCAAGTGATCAGCATCACTGACGAACTGCATGGCAACATAAGAAATGATAATAGCAATGCAGGCAATCGTTGTCTCTACCAGTCTGAAAAAAACAGCAAGTAAGGCAAGATTTCTGTTTACAGGTTTGAGTAATACATAAAGCGTCCAGATAAGTACCACATCAATAGTAAATGTGATTAAATTGTTGGCGATACCGATACGATATAGTTGTTCTTTAGCCATGATATTACTTGCCGTTTTTGCAACATCTCCGCTTATAATGAGAGCCGAAGGGAAGTGCACATAAAATTCAGCGAAGAGTCCTGTAGCCATTGCAACCAGGTATAATAGCCCTGCGATTCTTGCTGCTTTAAATTGAGATGGAATACTGGTTTGATTTTCCATTTTTAAATAAAGTTATAAAAGATGAATCCTGGAAAAAAGAAGAATCTGTGCTCGCTGCTAAAAATGATTCAATGGAGCAGCGAATGCAACTGGTAGTAGTAAACAAGAATCATTTGAATTTCCGGATCGAAATGAAAGAGGTTTTGAAATGCGCGGATATTTAATAAATATTTCGTGATTTCGGATGATGGCCACGGCGCAGCGGATATTCGGAACTCAATTCATAATGATGCCCAGGAACACCTCCACTTTATTAGAAAAGGGGTTGCCCGATGAACGCCGGAACGAAACCACCTGGCCCACATGCCACAGGCAATCCGAAATGGGGCCGTTGATCATATTCCAAAAAGGAAGGTTTTTTCCCCCGAATGAAATCTTCAGGTTTTCCATATCACTGTCACTGTAACCTGCAATCTGGGTACTCGCTTTCTTAAAGTTTTCGAGAGTGGCTTTTCGCAACTCCTCAAATGTTTTATATTGACCTGGTGGGATTTGGTTTCCCCCGAAAACAGCGATGATCATGGTAGACAAAGCGTAGATATGTTCCAGGGTTTCCTGACTGGTGCGAGCCTCCGGGCTTGGTTTGAAAGTCAGATCTATGGGACGCAGTCCTTCCGTAGCCCAATAATAACGGAAGCCCAGCCCATCCAGAAGCCTTGATACCGCCGTACCGGCGCTGTAATGGTCTGGTGCCGGGGGAAATGTTGCATAAGGCAGCGAATCACGCTGAGCCATTACAGCGAGCGATGCGAACATCATAATACCAATGAGTCTTGTTTTCATTGTTTAAAGTTAGTCCCAGGTTCGATAATGAAAAAATGTTATCGACAAACGTGGTTGTTTTATCGATGTAATTAACTTTAGGTTTTCCCAATCGTAGCGAGAATAATCGCTCTATCAAATAATAATTGATTAGTTCTGAAATTTAAATATTATATACCGAACGACCCTGCGACAAAGAGTATTATACATTCTATTTGGCAGATTGATCATTTCACAAATTACAAGGAGGAATATATCATCCCAAGTGGTATTGTAGAAGTTATTTTTAATTTTAGTAATGGTTCACCGATCATGGCGCAGTTTGATGACAAAAAATATCAATTACCTAAATGTTTTATTAGCGGTTTCAATAAAATGCCCATTCGCGTCCTGCTTCCAAAACATCAGATATATTTTGGTGTTCTCTTTCAGCCATTATCAATAAACAATATCTTCGGTAGTCATGCGTCCGAATTTTCAGATATTGCAGTTGATATCACTTTACTTGATCCTGCTTTTAATTCACTCTGGCATCAGATCGCTGAACAGGAAGATTTTAATGACAGGGTTTCTGTTTTTTTGGGTTGGGCAAAGAGAAAATATATTGAATGGCATCCTCAGGAACAATTAATAAATAAATTTCTGTATGCCGCTAATCAGTATGAATATTCAGTAAATAAGCTTGCCGATTCCCTGTGTTATTCTCCCAGGCAATTGTCAAGAAAATTATTCGATGCAACGTCGATGAATACCGAGGAAATTTTGCTTTATAAAAAATATCTTCACGCGGTTCATTTAATTCATAACACAGACTTGTCTTTAACCGCTATAGCTCATCAGAGTCACTTCTCTGACCAGTCACATTTCATAAAATCGTTCAGGGTTTTTACAAAAATGACACCGGGAGAATACAAAAGAAATAAAAGTGATGTAGAAGGCCATATTTACCTGAATGTCCATTAAATACAATTCTGGCCGCCTTAATAAGATCATCTTGCAGAAAAAAGTATGAAAATAATAGTCTTATATGCATCTGCTACTATTGCTGCCGGCTTAGTATTAGTTAATATATATAATTCCTTAATCGATGCAAAGTCCTGGGGAAGTCATATTCCAGAATCAATTGCTACAGCCAGGGTATATTTTAATATGGTAAATCCCGGAAATTTCTTCAGGATATTTTCTCCCATAAATCAGGCACTTGGATTATTAACTTTAATCATATTTTGGAATTCTTCAACTTCCATCCGCTTCTATCTGGTGATAGCTTTGTTACTGTATATATCAGCAGATGCTTTAACCTTTGCTTACTTTTATCCACGAAATGAAATCATGTTTAAAACTGCACAGCTTACCGATATTGAGCTTTTAAAAAAAATATGGGCAGAGTGGAATGGCATGAATTGGGTTCGCACTTTCATAATTATCATTGGGCTTATTTTCTCATTTCTATCTTTGCATAAAATTTATTCTCTTCCGCTAAAATAGGCGGCTATTTTAGATCGAAATTGAAAAACAAGAACCACCATCATGATTTACCATATTTTAAACGGAGATGCTCTTGCCAACGTTTTTCCGCGTGCTAAAATTGAAGGGGAAATAATCGTTGTAAGGGAAGCCCTGATAGATGGCAACCTAGCTGGCGACAATCTCTATGCCTTTTGGGAAACGAGAACCAATTACCTGGGAATAACAGAAGCTGAATATTATCATAATGTTGTAAAGGAATTCGAAAAAATAATGAACGCTCCGGACAATTCCGAGTTTAATCTATGGTTTGAGTATGACTTATTCTGCCAGGTCAATATGTGGTTTGTTCTTGCCCTTATCAACAATATCTCAATAACCAAAAAAGTCTATGCAGTATTCACTTCTCATTTGGATAAAACCAATAAACAGTTTTGGAACGGATTCGGACGGGCAAATTCAAATGAACTCAACATTTGTTTTGCCGGGAGAACGCCTTTACAAGTTGCTGATGTACGATTTGCACAATATTTATGGAATGCGTATAAGACGAATGATCTCGAAGGATTAACCCGCCTTGCAAAAAATACATCTCCAGCATTCCCCTATCTGCAGGAAGTAGTCCAGGCGCATGTTGACCGATTTCCTAAAGATGGGTCCAAAGGAAGACCAGAAAGAGTGATCGAAGACATCATAAAGAACGGTTACCCCGACTTTCATAAAGTGTTTTCAGCGTTCTGGGAAAGAGAGAGTATTTACGGTTTTGGCGACACTCAATTAAAACAACTTTATGACAAGGTCTTACAATCATAATTTAATATGGGCCATGTCACTTCGCATCTGCCGCCTTCTTCAGCGCGCCTATGTCCAGCCTGACCATTTTCATCATGGCTTGCATAACACGACCTGCCTTTTCCTTATCTACGCGCCCAGGTTTTCTCCAGGTAGTCATTTGCTTCCCGAAATGCCCTTTGACAAATACTATTTATAGTCATAATTTTTGCCTCCATGTCTCCGTTTATATTTTGAATACCGGCGTTAGTTTCAATATAATCCAGGTAGTAATTCAGGTTATTTGCAAGTCCCATAAATGATACGGTGGTTTTAAAATTGTGTGCAATATGGGCCAGTTCAGGATAATTATTTTTATTGAATGCTTCTTTCATAGAATCCAGTTCACCGGGTGCCTGTTTCAGGAATTGCGTGATCATAGTTTTCTCGAATTCTAAATTTCCTCCCGAAACCTCTTTGAGATAATCGAGATTTAGCACTCCGTTGAACACAGGTAGATTATCTTTTTTATCTTTTATTTCTGTCTTCCCTTCGAACTTCAGTATTTTATTTATAAGTTCAAAAAGTTCATTTTCCCTGATTGGTTTTGAAATATATTCATTCATACCGTAGCTTAAGCATTTCTCTTTTTCGCCCGCCATGGCATGTGCTGTCATGGCAACTATTGGAATATTCATACCCAGTTCATTTCGTATTTTCAGAGTGGTGGTGTAACCATCCAGCAGAGGCATCTGAATATCCATCAGAATTAGTTTGTAATCATTTTGTTGCAATGCCTCAATGGCTTCTTTACCGTTATTCACGATATCAAAATCAAGATTCCAATAAGTAAGCAAATGTCTCATCAGATTTTGATTCATAGTATTATCCTCTGCTACCAATATCCTTACATGGCTATCTGCTATTTCTAATTTATTTTTTAAAAATATTTTTTGATTTTCGGGCGCTGTTATTTCTTTTGGTATTGCGTAGGGAATGGAGAATACAAATTCAGTGCCCTCATTTAATACACTGTTTACATAAATGGAGCCGTTCTGTAATTCGACCAATTGTTTAACAATGGATAAACCAAGACCCGTTCCGCCATATTTACGGGTTGTGTCTTCATCAGCCTGTTGAAAGCGCTCAAATATTGCTTCCATTTTATGTGAAGCGATACCTATCCCGGTATCTTTAACAGAAAAGGAAATTTCAATGCCGTCTTCTGTTTTTTTAGGTGCTGTTACATTTACCTCAATTCCCCCGCTGTCAGTAAATTTTATAGCATTATTTACCAGGTTCACCAAAATCTGCGTCAGTCGTATTGCATCTCCAATTAATAAATCGGGCACAGAATATTCAATATTTACCGTTAAGCTGAGATCCTTTGGCTGAATCTTTGTGGCAAACATGGTTTTCACCGAATCCAGCAGTTCACGAAGGCTGAAAGGATTCGATTCTATTCGCATCATGCCAGCTTCTATTTTGGAAAAATCAAGTATGTCGTTGATGATTTCCAGCAGACTTTCTCCTGAATGTTGAATGGAGCGCACAAACTCCATTGATTTCTCATTCAATTGCTCTTTCTGCAACAAATTCGTAAAACCAAGAATTGCATTCATCGGCGTTCTGATTTCATGACTCATGTTGGCCATAAAATTCTCCTTAACGATACCGGCTTCCCTTACTTTCGTTTCGGATTCATTTAATTGTTCATATAGTTGCTGTTGACGTTTAATTCGCTTAGTGATATATCCAAAAGTAAATATGGACGCGAGCACTGAAGTAATCGCCAGAATCAATCCCCATACCCTGGCCCTTTTCCCACTTTTATTCGCATCAATAGCCAGCCTCGTCAGATATTGTTCACGGGGTTTATTTAATAAATCAATCACATGCACAATATCACCCATTACATAGGTTTTCTTACGACTTATATAAGTTGCGATAGCTGCCGATTGTCCCTTTGAAAATAGTGTATCAAGAATGATATGTCCGAATTCCAGTTTTAATTCAATAAGTGAATCCAATTCCTGCACCAGTTTTCTTGTGCTGTCGGTTAAAACAAGGGGTCGCAATTTTGACAGGACTGCCCTTACATTATTCTCATTGTTCCTGATATCTTCCACAAATCCGGAGTCTTTACTGAAAACACTCCGGTATATATGACTTTCAATAAACAGCATGTCCGTCTCCAGCTTCTGTGTTTCACCAATGATCTGGAATTCACGGATTAGGGATTCATTACCCTGTATCAGTTTATTGATATTGCTATTGGAATTATATTGAAGAAATACGACCAGAATAATAGTAGTAATAAAAATACCCAGTAAATAAAGCATAAATCTTCTGTTACGCATATATCACTTGTATTATTTCATTATCATCCATTTGGATGATTCTGTTTCAAAGGTAATTACTAAGTTTTATTAGGTCTGTTGTCAGAAGGTTGTTTTATATAATTGCTCAGAAGAAAAGCGAGCCCAATAATACTTGTCATCATCCCCGCGAAGTCCAGTATAATTAACCACAGATTACCGTCCATATCAAGCATTTGCAGAAAAAGATAGGACATACAGACTAATAAACCGGTGTCAATTAAAAATAATATTGCGAACAGCGTTTTCATTTTTCAAAATCATAGACAAATAGAATTACGTCTGTCCTGGTTAACTCCCGCCTATTAAAATTCCAGCTATAAAAACAACAACGCCACCCAGCACAATCTGTAAAACAGCCTTCATTAATGGTGCATCCATATACTTGTGTCTGATCCAGGCAATAGTTAATAGCTCAGCCAGGACTACAATGATTGCAACAGTCAGGGCAATGTGAAATGAAGAAAGAAGGAAGGGCAGCGTATGACCTGCCGCGCCAATAAAAGTCATCAGGCCGCAAACAATGCCTCTGGTAATGGGATTTCCTCTTCCGCTTAATTTTCCATCGTCGGAAAGTGCTTCGGAAAATGCCATACTGATTCCGGCTCCAACTGCCGTAGCAAGTCCTACTATGAATGTAATATGACTATTATGTGTTGAAAGAGCTGCCGCAAATAATGGGGCGAGTGAAGAAACAGACCCGTCCATCAATCCTGCAAGGCCTGGTTGAATCACTTTGAGAATCAATTCACGCTTTTGTTCCTTTGATTTTACAGGTAAATAAATCATACTAATAATTGATCCTGTAAAATTACATTCTGGTGAAAATTAGGATAACGCTAATCGCCCAATAGGCAAAATCAATAGCCAAAGCCGGCTATTTTTATTAATTTTAGCACATGAATGCCCTGATTATTGACGACAATGAAATGGCCAGAATGATGCTTAAAGAACTGGCAGGCAGAGTTGATGACCTGACTATTGTTGCTGAATGTACGAGTGCATTTGAAGCTTATAACCTACTCCTCAGCGAAACTGTAGATGTCCTTTTGCTCGATATAGAAATGCCCGGCATGTCGGGATTGGAACTTACTAAAAACCTGGTAAATAAGCGCCCCATCATCATTTTTATCAGTTCAAAAAAAGAATATGCGTCGGATGCCTTTGATCTGAATGTGGTAGATTATATCATAAAACCTGTAACGAGTTCCCGGTTTATTCAGGCCATAGATAAGGCAAGGGAAATATTGAATAGCAATAAAGAAGAGGTGAATGTAAAGGAAGACGAATTTGTATTTATTCGTGATTCTAATATTATCCGAAGGTTGAAGCTGGATAATATTTTATTTGCAGAGGCAATGGGTGATTATGTTAAACTTTATACACCTGAAAAGTTTTATGCTATTCATGCAACATTAAAAGCGGTTGAAGAAAGGCTTCCTGCATCCAGGTTCCTTCGGGTGCACAGGTCTTATCTGGTGGCTTTAGACAAAATTGACAGTATGGAAGGAGGGGTATTGGTCATCAACCGCACACCATTACCTGTAGCTGATGCATACCGGTCTGCATTAAGCAAGAGAATGAATGTCATTTAATTTTCCTCATCACCAATTATTCTACATCGTGGCATAACGGTAGTTAGGGAACTACCTGGCCTTCTCATTAACCGATACTATTTGCCGATTGAGCGACTTGTTTGTATCCGGTCTTACCAGAAATACTAGTTTTAACCCGCATCATTACACATCAATTAGGACGTAAGTAAATAATCTGAATTATAAAATTATTAAAATTAAAATCATAGCAATGAAATTAATCGCCATACTTTTCTCATTCTTTACACTTGCATCCTGTAGCCAGAATGAGAACCAAACAAACCATTTGCAGGCACAAATAGATAGTCTGCAAAAGCAGTTGAAAAACAACTATACACCGGGATTTGGTGAATTGATGAGTAATATTCAATTACATCACGCTAAACTTTGGTTTGCAGGAGACAACCGTAACTGGGCACTGGCCAAATATGAAGAAAGTCTGATTCTGAGCGCCTTTAAAAAAATACAACAATTCCATGGTAATAATCCGGAAGCAAAAATCGCTGCAATGATAAATCCTGCAATGGATAGTGTGGATCAGGCCATAGAAAATAAAAACCTGGTCGCTTTTCGTCAAAGCTTTTTGTTTTTAAACGCAAGCTGCAATAGCTGTCACCAGGCTACGAAACGACCATTTAATGTGATCATCACGCCCACCGTTCCTCCCATTACGAATCAACTTTATAAATGATCAAAGACGGTTAACTGGCGCGTCGCCAATCCTGATAATAAATCGTGTATTTATATCCCGGACTCCCAGATTGAAATCAGCAGGATTAAATCCTATGATCAAATTAAGATTAAAAGCGCCATCCTGGACGGTCATGGAAGGCAAAGGGGCATATTCAACCAGCACCAGTTTGGTAATATGATTCAGAGTCAAATATCCATCGGTCTCAAAAGTTTTACCTGAAGTAAGTGATTCCTGTATTTTCCAGGAATCAATTTTCATTCTTAAATTAAAATGATAATCCGGTAAGGAGGTCGCCGTATCTTCCGAAGCATTTTCATTTATTGACGAGTAAGGAATTTGTAGTCTTACAACCAGCTGGTTTGAATTATCAGGCAGCGCAATAATAGCGCCCTCCAGTTTTTTTTCGGAATAGACATTCCCATTCATCTGTAACATAACCGCCTGCGCGTCGCGGTAGTCATTATAATTCTGTGCGTTGATGTGTTTGGTAAACAACACCAAAGCTATAATCAAAGTTTTTTTTCTGATAAAAGTATTCATGTCCAAATTATTGGAAATTAAAATTAACTTCAAAGAATTGACCACCTTCGCCGGGGCTTAGGTGGTCATAAGCATTACTTTTGATCAGGTGTTGAATGTTTACCTGATCGTTGTGAAGAAACTTGCTTCACCGGATAAATCAACTTCTAATACTATTGCTTTATTGTCGTTTTTTAATTCAACAAAATAATCGCTGCTCTTTTCAAATGAATTTCCATACAAAGTCAAATCCGTATTATTATCAGCGTAAGATTCGTTG
>Ga0207113_1120_pt1 | contig 21999 bp, 21 predicted proteins | sample Alteio_BWMinHeat_69_FD_153559 | JGI IMG/M metagenome (GOLD analysis project Ga0207113, IMG submission 153559) | Enriched cells from forest soil in Barre Woods Harvard Forest LTER site, Petersham, Massachusetts, United States -... | ecosystem: Environmental > Terrestrial > Soil > Temperate forest >... | reverse complement strand
TCAGGTGATTTTAATTTTTTCCTTTTTTCGCCAAAAACTAAATTTTTTATTTGGTTTTGTGTGCATGGAATCTTATATTTTTTTTGCAAGGTACTGCAAATTATTGTCCAAGAATATTTTCCGATTTTTTTATGTACCTTGAGAATCGCGATTGCAATTGGATTCAAATCTTCAGGGGAAATAGGGCCCTTTTTTGTTATTGTATTTCGAAAACATTCGCGTAATTGCTTCGATGTACGCTCTGAAAAAGAGATTTTTTCTGAAGTGTTGTGAGCTAAAATTGATTCATTGTAATTTATGGTGATGTCTTTCCAACTACCAAAAGGTATCTCCACAAATTCTTCGCTGAAGTTGATCTGCCTACCTAATGAATGACAAATAGCTTCTTTAAATAAGTTTAATTCTTCTTGGCTCCAATGCACTTTTAGTGGATGAGCTGCTTCCGAACTAGCAGAAGAAATTTTAATTTTTTTAGACTCTTCTTTAGTAGATTTTACCGAAATAGATCTCTTTTTTGGTTTTGTTTTTTGGATAACAAGGGAATGCTCTGGAGCTGCTTGACTGCAAGGGCTTTCATCTATATAGCGTTCATAACAAACCTGCAAAGCTGGGGCGGTGCGCTCTAAGAAAGGGCTCTCTGGCCGACATATATCATTAAGCTTGGGAATTGATTCATTGTAAAAATTTCTAAGATTGGACCATTGCCTCTGTGTTAAAACCAATTTTTCTGTCTTGAAATCAATACGATCTCTGTTTAGTGTGCGGAGAAAAATTTTTTTTAATAATTCTAATTCTGGATCCCTCCATCCACTGGAATTTAAAGAAACGCCGGAAACTTGACTCGAAGAGGACTGAAGCACTACAGGCTGAACTAAAGATAAAGATATATTAAAATCCATAAGATCAATAATACCAAAAATCGAAATATTTTGCAAATCAAAATCAACAATCAACAATCAAAACTTCAGATAAATAAATAAGGTCATTCAACATTTGTTGCATCACAAATAAAATTGTATATCCTTTAGCCAAGATAGCTTTACCTAAAGTTGAGTGCGTTAATATTGAGCAAATAGCATAGGCTCCGGCGAAGCCAATCCTATGTATCCTGTTAAATTATTATTGATTTGTTGCTAAAAATCAGCAGCTTAAACGAAAATAGGAACATAAAAAGGATTACCATTTATGAAAACAACACAAATATGTCTCTTGCTAATCTTATTGACTATAACAAAATTAGCAATAGCCCAAACGACTCATAAACAAGAGGGGATGCTCAACGATCTTAAGTTTATTGAATCTATATTTCAAGATTTCTATGCGACAACACATTGGAAAAAGGAATATTCAGGATGGAATTTAGAAGCTGAAACGAATCCAATTAGACAAGCAATTATCAATAATCCGAACATTCAACTTAAAGAATTTCATTGTTTAATAAAAAATTTATTTATGTCACCCAAAGATTATCACGTGTCTATCGATTTTTATTCCACTGAACTAGCTTCATTACCTTTCCAAGTTAAAGGTGTTGACGGACGTTATTTCTTTTCTTATATCAGTGAAAGTACTTTAGCCTCCAAAAGTTTTCCTTTTGTAAAAGGGGATGAACTCCTCTCTTTTAATGATGTTGCCATCCACGATGTCGTGACAACAATCAAAAATGAAGATGTCGGAAATAATAATGACCAAACAGACTATGCATTAGCAGAGATCTTCTTGACCAGTAGATTGGGGATGCTAGGACATGTGATTCCCAACGGGGCTGTCAAACTTACCGGACGTAAAAAAGGGTCTACAAAGGAGCTTTCGTGCACATTAGAATGGGATTATGAGCCAGAAAAAATCACGATGCCACCAAAAGCACATGTAAGGGCACACGGTTTAAAATTACCTGAAAAAATCAACCCTTTTGCCAACTCTAAATTTTTTAAGAAACAATTTGTTTGTCATCACTATAAAGCGATGTCTGCATTGTCCCTTAAAGCTGAAGAGGGGAGTGACGTGCTAGGATCTAAAAAAAGTTTCTTACCTTCTATTGGCCGCGTGATATGGGAAAGCGATGAAGATGCTATTTTTCATTCTTATGTCTCAACCATCCCAGGAGGGAAATTTATAGGATATATAAGAATCCCTTCTTATACTCCTGAAAACCTTGACAACGCTCTTGCTGAATTTTTAGCGTTAATTCAGATCTTTAATACAGAAACAGACGCCCTAGTCATTGACCAAGTAAACAATCCAGGTGGATACTTACTATACGTTTATGCCCTTGCCTCAATGTTGACAGACAAACCAATGTCTGTACCAAAGCATAGAATAATGCTCACTCAATCAGACATTTTTCTCGCCCATACATTTATCGATGTCTTGAAGGACATAGAGTCCGATGAAGCAGCTGTCGAGGCTTTTGAGATGCCTTTTCTTCAAGGGATGTCCGTCGACTATCAATTTGTACAATCTCTTACAAACCATTTTGAATTCATTATTAATGAGTGGGATGTAGGAAACCGACTCACTCAACCTTGCTATTTTCATGGAATAGGTCCATTACAGCCACATAAGGAAGCTAATTACACCAAACCTATTTTGGTTCTTGTAAATAGCCTCGATTTTTCAGGAGGAGATTTCTTTCCCGCCATTTTGCAAGATAATAAGCGAGCCAAAATCTTTGGAACTCGAACTGCAGGTGCGGGAGGCGTCCTTGAAGAAATTTCATTTCCGAATCTTAGAGGAATTGCTTCGATTCAATATACGGCTTCAATCGCAGAGCGTGATGGGGAATTTTTAATTGAAAACAGGGGAGTCACCCCCGACATTCCATATAAAGTTAGCGCCTATGACTTGCAGAATGATTACGCTGAATATATAAGGGAAGTTGTGAAAGCTTTGCAGAGCCTTTAACTGCATGCGTTCACTAGCTAGTGAACGAGTACTTATCATCTTCTAGGGCTAAAAAAAAATAATTCTCATCTGTTAATCATGTCTAGTCTTTGCTGTTCACATAAATGAGCTTGTAGGAAAAGCAGGAAATTGGGAATTGATGTTGCTTCCAGGAGAAACAGCCCCGCAAAAACTAAAAAAATCGTAACTATTCACGTGGTATAACCCAGGCTGAAGGCCTGGGTTATACCACGTGAATAGTTACAAAAAATCATCCTTAGGCGGAGGAAAGTTACCTTCAGGCAAGGAAAAGTCACCTTCAAGTAAGGGAAAATCACCTTCAGGCAAGGAAAAGTCACCTTCAGGTAAGGGAAAATCACCTTCAGGTAAGGAAAAGTCACCTTCAGGCAAGGAAAAATCACCTTCAAGCAAGGGAAGATCTTCACTGAGCAAAAGGCCAAAATCACCTGGAAGGCCATCCGCAGGAGCTGTATTGGGTATGTGAGTTGACCGCTGTAAAGGCTCTATTGGTTGTGGTAGAGGCTTTATTTCATGTCTTGTCAACGACGTTGAAGAAGCTATTGCTGAGGATACTTGAAAATAAAGATCGTCATCTGCTTTCTCTAAGAGTTTCGTTAAAATGTTTTCCATTGACGGGTTTGGATCGCCACGTTTAACGAGTTTTGTTTTTGTAGCTGTAATTAAATTTGAGATTTGTTGAGTTGTATAGAAGATTTTTTCTATCTTTTCTAAACGCACACAAACTTCCTTTACAGAATATTTGTTTAAGTCTTTAAATACTTCACGCATTTTCTCTACGATTTTATGGAAATCCGTTTTTTGGACACTTTCATTTTCTTTTATTATATTAAATCGATAATATTTACTTAATTCTTTAGCATTACGTTGTTGAAAGTGTTTTCCTTCATTAATATTAAGCTCCAAAATTGATTTGTTGTAATTTACTTCTACTTCTACCCATCTCCATTTTTTGGAAGGCAATCTTTTTGTTTTTAAGTCAATATCTCCTAAATCTAAGGCCTCACACAGTGTTTTTTTTAACAACTCTGTTTCTATAAGTGTCCAAGTTTGGTTTTTTATTGAAAAACTGTCGGAAGTTTGAAGTTTTCTGAAAGACGAAGATGATTGAGGGGTTTCAATTTCATCATCATCTTCTTCCGGTAAATTGCAAGAAAGTTTCGTTTTTTTAAATGGATTTGCAGTTGATTCTTCCAATATAGATCTTTTGGTCGCTACTGCTTTTTGGATGAGAGCACTAGAGGGTGAATTATCTTCCAAAGGAAATGACAATTGAGCTGCTTCACCGCTATCCACTTCAAAATGATTCAACGGAAGCTGAGACGCTAATGGTTGGGTTGAAAGTAAAGGTATGCTAGAAGCCATAAAGTTAACCTATCAAAAATAATGTATTTAAAAATTAAAAACAAAAATTGGGTGTCGATACTTCTCCAATAAGAGAAGATTTTCCAATGTTCATAACATCAGTCTATCAAAAAATAAATTACTTTTCAACCCTAAAAATTAACACCCTAAAAATTAACATTTTCAATCAAGTTGGGCCTGCAATTTGCGATGGACCTGATATTATCAACGGCGTATTAGTCTTGGTAATTTCACTCGTCAGTCAATAATGCAGGTTGATCAAACACCTGCTCATCTGTTCTTTTCATCAAAGAACTTTCTGCAAGACTGGGAAATTGGGCATAAAACTGTTCAGGGGAATCATCTAGGAAAGAAGAATGGTCGGTGTGAGGAGAAGCGGAATGATCAATACGAGGAGAATTAGCTGGAGAAAGAGGATGGTTCGAGTGAGGAGAGGAATCGAAAGGAGGGAAATAATCGAATGGGGGGAAATTATCTATCGAAAATGGCTGTAATTCAGATGATATTGGGGGACTCTCGATAGAAATTAATTGCTGTGCAGACCCTGAAAAGTCCGTGGAAGAAGATTTTTTTATTTTTTTTGAGCTTTTTTGAACTACTTGTTCTAATTCAAGTTCGTTTGTCGATATTGTTTTTTGAAAAGAAGCAAAAGTTTCTTGAGTTATTTGATTGGAAAACCGTTCTTCTATTTTTTGTAGAACACTTTCTATTGACGGGTTTTGATTTATTTTTTTTTTTAATAGAGAAGTTCTTGCTTGATAATATAAATTCGAAATTTGATTGGGTGTATAACAAGAGATGCCTACATCTTTCAAGCGGTTATAGACAAGCTCGGAAGAATGGCGCTTTTTTTCAATATATGCTTCACGGATTGTATTTATGATTGGACTAAAATGCTCAGGTCGAATTCCCTGTTGTTGTTTTAGTATTGTGTTTCTATAATGATGAGACAGAACTTCGCCCATGCGTTCTGTGTAAGGGGTTTCTCCTTCCCGTGAACGATTAAGTTCTAAAATCGATTGGTTATAAAGCAGTTTAATTTCGTTCCATGCCCAAGTTCTTGAAGGCAATGATTCTGTTATGAAGTCAACTTTTCTCTTTAATGAATTACAAAGAATTTGTTTTAATAAATTTGTTTCTTCTAAGCTCCATTGGGGTCTTAGTTTACTACTAGCACTTGAATTGCCCCTAGAGCGCTTGCGACTTTTAGAAGAAGGTTGAGCCGTTTCAGCGCAGTCTTCTTTTTGTTGGTTCGAAGAGAACTGCTCTACTCGCGGCCGAGTTAAGGATGAAGATATATTATAAGTCATATAACCGAATTCTAACAAAAAAAGAAAATAAAAAGCAATAGATTTCCGAAAGCAATAGATTTTTGTAACATTGATTTTTGTAACTAATGCGGACAGGTCCGCGAAATACAACGTCTGATAATTCTTGTTATATTGATTAATAGCCAAGCAACAGCAAAGCGCCCATTGTAGGAGCTAGTACGCTAAATACAGCAATACCGCAAAAAAGACCTAGGAGATCCTCGTTATAGAATCCTTGAGCCAAAAGAATTCCAAAAACAATCAAGGCGACTGGACTAGTAAACGTTCCAAGCGCCAGTAAGACACCCAACGAGCCAGCAGTTGTTCCTCCGAATATGCTTACCAATAGACTAGCTACACCTACAATATTATTAGTAGGATCATCGTCTTGATCGCATTTTTTTGCAATATGTGCGGATTCATCTCTTACTTTTTGATCGACATTATTTATGTCGAATTCAAATTTTAACTCATCTACTGATGGCGGCTGAGGAACATTGCTTTCTAGAGAAATTTCTTCGCGTATTGAGGAAATCGGATTAATACTTTCACTGAAACCAGTTAATTGAGTTGACGCGAGCATATAAAGTCCTTGTTTAAAATAAATATAAAGCATGATCATACAAACTATATTCATTTAAATCAACGATTTTTTTTTGAAGTGTGTAAAACAACAACAAACACTTAAGGTGATTGGAGATTTCACAAGAAAAACAAAAAATCTTAACATAAACCTCCAAAATAATTGGAGGTTCTGCTAAAATAAAGAAAAGAGGAAAATTCATGCACTCTATCCTAAATTTTGCTCAAACAGCATATATAGAAAGCCAAAATCTTAAGCCGTTGCTCACTGATTATACAAACCCGGATGATTTCATTTCGCGAATGGTGAAATCGGGTAAGCTAGTACGTCTAAAAAACGGTTTCTTCTTAATAACCGAAAAAATAGCGAACTCTCCTGTTCCTTATGAACAAATAGCTAATTTGCTTTATGGTCCCTCTTACATCAGTTTTGAATGGGCTTTGTCTTTTTATAAAATGATTCCAGAGGGAGTTTTTGTTGTAACAAGCACCTCTAGCTCCCAATCTAAAGTTTTCAATACCCAAGTGGGTACGTTTGAATATATTTATTTAAGTCACTCTCGATATGCTATAGGCATCGACCAAAAAGAAAATAAATTGGGAAGATTTCTAATTGCAACGCCGGAAAAAGCTCTAGCAGACTTAATTCACATGAAAAGCAAAGGACTTGAAGGCAGAGATTTATTGATCGATCTAATTGAGGCGAGAAGAATCGATGAAGAACGATTGAAAGATTTAGATAAAAAATTATTGTTAGAGATAGCTGATAATTACCGCTCAAAGGTGGTCACAAACCTTGTTAATATTTTGGGGATGCTATGATAAACTCAAACATTAAAACCATCTTTGATCGGTATGATCAATCTAAAGTTAGCGAACAAACGAAAGTACGAGAAGTATTACAACAAGCTGCTCTTTTAGGACTTGAGAGGCAAGGTTTCTTTGAAAAGGCGGCTTTTTATGGTGGAACAGCCTTACGGATTCTTTATGGTTTAGATCGCTTTAGTGAAGATTTGGATTTCACCCTTTTAAAACCAAATAACGAGTTTGACTTTACACCATTTTTAGAGGGTCTGAAAAAAGAGCTTTTTTCGTTGGGATTTAGTATGGAAGTGACTAAAAAAACCAAGAGTGTTGAGACAAGTATTGTTTCAGCATTTATGAAAATGAATACAATTGAGTTTTATTTGGCAATTGACGAAGAAAAAAAAGCAAAAAAAACTATCCATAACGAGAAAATTCAAATCAAACTAGAAGTAGATATAGATCCTCCCGGATATGCCCGCGTTGAAAATCAACTTGTCTTGAACCCTGTGACATTTTATGTGTTAACCTTACATAAGAGTGACTTATTTGCAGGAACAATGTCTGCGATTTTATACCGATCATGGAAAGGCAGAGTCAAAGGAAGGGATTGGTACGATTTGATATGGTACATTCAAAATCAAATACCACTCAGCCTTCCTTATTTAGAAGCTTGCATGAGGCAGTTAGGACATCTCAAATCTGATGCTAATCTCACTAAAGATCAATTAATTGAATTATTAAATACAAAGATTCAGTTGTTTGACTGGGAAAGTGCAAAACTAGACATGAGACCTTTTATAGCCGATCCACAAAAGCTTGATATCTGGTCCCCGCAGTTTTTTTCAAATCTTATTAATCACATCCGGATTGAAACAAGACATCCTTAACACAAAAGATTCCAAAGGAGTTATAAGATAGCGATCCATAGTCTCAACTACAGGCGTTAGATCATAACCTATTGCCCCGGCCACCAAAAATATAATCCATGGTAAATAAAAATTCATTGATCATGCTATTAAAGGACAAACGACGCCAAGGACACCAAGGACCTTAAGGACGCCAAGGACTTTCTAGGGGCTTCTTAGAGGATATACAGCATTTTTTGTCCTTGGCGTCCTTAAGGTCCTTGGTGTCCTTGGCGTCGTTTGTCCTTTTTTTTATTTTTTTTCTGTTTCACTTTGACAAAAATTCCAAGAACAGAGTCAAACAGGTCATCCATTTTCTGAGCTCTTGGTGATTGGGCGTAATTTTCGCTGTCTTGTCTATCCCCTGCAAGCAGCAGGTTATTTAAGACTACGCTACGATCTTACACATTTTAAAAATCTTCAAGATCAACTGAATTTCCTCATTCAACCAACAGCTGAACATTCGGGCCACAGTACCACTGAGAAATGGAGGGAATCGATTGACAACACCATTAATGATTATCTTAATCGCAATAAAATCAACCTTCAGGCGGTCACTACAAAGCAAAAGAGGGAAATTATCTCAATATTACAAGATCAAGGATTGTTTGATTTTAAGGAATCTTCTGTCTATGTGGCATCAAAACTACAAATAGCCCGAGCAACAGTTTACAATTATTTAAAAACGACTGCCAACTTCAAAAAAGTACATATCCACCAGGTTGATGCCTTTACTGATAAACAATTTGGAGGTAATCCCGCAGGAGTTGTTTTAGACGCCGATGAACTAGACGAGTCGATGATGCGTAAAATTACTCGTGAGTTGAATTTGTCTGAAACGGCATTTATTTTGCCGAGTGAAAAAGGAGATTTTCAAATCCGCTACTTCACTCCTACGGGGCATGAAATCAGTTTTTGTGGACACTCTACAGTCGGTTCTCTCTATATGATTGCCAAAGAAAAGCGTTTTGGTATTGAAAAAACAGGGAAATATACATTTAATGTAGAAACCCCCTGCGGGATTCTAAAGATGGAAACGGTTATTGACGATAACGGAGAGATTAAAGTCGCCTATGAAACGCCTGCAATCAAATTGAGAAAAATAGAAATCACCCATGAAATGGTTGCAAAAGCCGTTGGTCTTGATTTGCAATCGATCGATCAGTCGCTTCCTGTAATGTATGAAGAGACGAATAAGGATCTTTTCATCGTTACTCGATCCATCGAAGATTTAAAAAATATCGAATGCGATCAGAAATCGCTGACAGCGTTTTCCAAACAACATAACGTCGTTGCTTTATGCCTATTCTCCAAAGGCGCTTTGGACAGGAAAAATCAATTCCACATGCGCTGCTATGCATAAACACGGAAACGCAAAGACGCAGAGACGCTAAGGCGCAAAGCCTTCGGTTCCCTCAGAGTAAAAGAGCATTATTTCAGGTTAAATTTTTTAAGTTCCTTGCAAGCCATGATTTTTTAAAAATCTGAGAATCCTGGGACTTCTGACCACTCCGCTGGAAGTCCCCTTTTTTTACCAATAGCATGTAAAGCATCGTTTTCTGCACTTGATTGCCTCCAAGATGGAAAAAAGATAACAGGAACCTCCGCTCCAAAGTTCTCGTTGCACTTTTTTTGAAACCTTTCTTGAGATTGTTGATCCAACTCCGGGCTAGCATTGATAATGAAGGCTAAGGTCTTTTTATTCACTGGAATCTCTTTAGAAAAACCTATCCATCCCCTTTCAGCATATTTAACTTTTGGTTTGCTTGAGTAATGAATATCTGGTGTAAAACCCAAAACAAAAAGTCCATAGTTGTAAAATTCTGGATATGTGGAAGCAAAAACCGCATTGTAAGAAGAGGTAATTTTTGAAAAATTTTTCACTCCTTTTGTTTTTAAAATTTTCATCAATCTATCTTCCGTTTGAGTCGCATGAAATAGAGAAGCTCTGCTAATAAGATTTATATTGGTTATATTGAATGGAGCTGCTAATTCTGATTTTAATTCGCTACTGATTTCTTCCGAAGTTTTCCATGTTCCATTGTTATAGATTACTGGAGATAAAACTTTACGAACTAAACAATCCTCCGTATTTTCACTGTTGCAAAAGGATATAAATTCTCCCTTCACCGAAAGTGGACTTTCTTGCCAAATTTTCTTAAATTTTTCAATAACAGATGTTTGTGGTTGCTCTGATTGACCTGTTTCGATAAATTCTTTCTTGATTGAGATCAGTTTATCATAAAAAATTCTCTTCAATTCGTTTTCTTTTCTTATATTGTATTTTTCAATTTGATTATCAATGATTTTATAAATGGTATAGCAACTACCACAACCTATAGCTCCTGGAGTGGAAAAAACTCCAAAAGTTAAAATCAATCCAGCAACTGCAAGCTCTTTTGTAGTCCTAGGTTTAAAGATAGATAAAACCTGACAAACAGGCATTTTACAAATCGATTCTACCGACATTCAGTACCTTTAAATTGAATTTACTGCATTTTTTATACTATTCACTTTTAATTTCTCTGATTATATGATAAATTATTTTTTACTTCAACATAAAACCAATACATCAACTATCATTGAATAAAATATTTTTTCAATTCAAGCATGACAAAAAAATGAAAAAAAATGAAAAAAATAAACTAGACGAATAAAATATAATTATTATATAATCACAATCAATAGTCCTTTAATAACTATGGAGGTATTATGCTATCACTTAATTTATCAGATTTTAGAATTTCTGGGATTGAACGTTTTTATACATTTGATCAACAATGTCCTAGAAGATTTAAAACATTTGATGTAAACTCAATTCAAAGTGCGGATATAGAACATATCCTTAAATCGCTACAACGTGAGTTATTTGCTTATCAAAAGACTGGCGAAAGCAAAGTTTATGTGAGCCATAAATCGGCTGTTATTATTAAAGAGACCGCTAACTCCCCTTCTGCGAATAATAAAACAGTCTCTCCTTCCGAAGATAGCACAACAGACGTATCTTCTCTTGAAATTACAGAAGTCGATGAAGAGACATACAACAAGATCGCGAAGTTGTTGGAAAAAGTTTTGACTGGACAAAATGAAAAAATAAAAGAGAAAGAGGCTACGCATCATCATCAAGGAGCTGAAATCAAAGTTCTCCAACAACAAAAACCAGTTGAAGGCACCGATCCAAAAACTACTGCTCGTTCCGAAATGACTTCGAAAAGACAAGAGACAGTAGCGTCAACTAAAAGAGCTTCATCAAAATCTGATGAGAACAAAGATGCTGTCTTAGAAGAAAAACGCTTAGAAGAAAAAAAGGAAAAAGAGAAAGGAATCTTACAAAAAGAAATTTTAAAGACTGAGATTAAGCGCGAGGCTGTTAAACACGATACGCTCAAAACTGAACAATCGAAGAAGTGATTACTTCGCACGCTTAGTAATCAATTCATTCTTCTCAATGAGGCCTCGAGCCTCATTGAGAATGGTTTTTTTAAGATCCGAGCTTGCGAGGAACTTAAAAACCTACTTTTTAATCTACCTATGACTGAGTCTAGCAATAACGATCCTACATATCCTCCCTGATCCTTTATATCCTGCTTCTCGTTTATCTCTGAGGTCAGAAACCGCTTTTCCTATCTTTGCGCCTCTGCACCTCCTCTGCGTTTAAACCATTCTCATGCAAAGTGTTTGAATTCTGAGGATCGTGTGCTTTATCAACCTACACTTTTAGTTGCACCCCTTATCTTGTTAAATTTTCATTTTTATTGCTTATATAGGGGCTAAGTGTTACTCTGTGGGACAAATTCAACTATATCTTTTATCCCCGGTTGCAAATGTTAAAAAGTATGACGGCGTATGCCAGAGCTTCCATTAGTTCTTCTTTAGGCCATTTCTCTGTCGAGCTCCATTGCGTGAATCGCAAACACCTAGAAATTAACACATCTCTCCCTTCTACACTACTCCGTTACGACAGCGATATCAAAAAATGGATTTCTGCCGTAATAGGAAGAGGGCAGGTCAATGTAAAAATCCTAGCTTCTTTCAATGATAACTCCCCTCTTGTCGTTAATCCCGATTTGGCTCTTGCAAAACAGATAAAAAAAGCTTGGGAACAAATTTCCAATGAGCTTTGCTGTATAATTTCTGATGAACAACTTTTGGAAATTATCTCTCGAGAAGAGGGATTGCTAATTTTTGATGAAGAAATTGCAGATGAAGAGCTTTATAAAACGACATTACAACAACTTATCAATGAAGCGCTTAAGCAGCTTATTGCAATGAAAACCTATGAAGGCAAAGTCCTTTACGACGATATTCAATCTCGGTTCGCCAAATTAACTGGCCTTATCAGTAATATTGAAGTCAAAGCCCCTGCTGCCATCGAAAAATATCGCCTTCGACTTGAAGAGCGTTTAAAAGAGGTCTTGGGCATTAATAACGAAAATGAAGAACGCATTTTGCGCGAAGTTTTCCTTTATGCCGATCGCATCGATATCACAGAAGAGATTGTCCGTTTTAAATCTCATCTAGAACAAGTTAACAAGATGTTGACATTAGATCTGCAAGCAAATAAGCATGGGATTAGCAAACATCTTGAATTTTTTATTCAAGAGCTGAACCGTGAAGTGAATACGATCAACTCTAAGGCCTCTGATGTGGAAATCTCTCACATGGCAATAGAAATCAAAACAGAATTAGAAAAAATTCGCGAACAAATTCAAAATATTGAATAATCCTGGAAACTGCAGTTCAAGGTAATAAAGTGATGCAAGATTTTGAGTTAGAATCACCTCCGATGGGGGTTGATCATTCCCAAAAGGCGAAGGCAACCCCCATCGGAAGTGATTATAACTCAAAAGATTGTATCAATTTATTGCCTTCAACTGCCGTTTCTAGGATAATTCGGAAAACGGGATCCCCATTAAAAGGTAATCGAATGACACAGAAGCCTGGGTTATTATTTATTTTAAGCGCCCCTGCAGGGACGGGTAAGACGACGCTTTCTCAAATGCTTGTCAGGGAGTTTCCCTCTTGCGTTGCCAGTGTTTCTTATACGACAAGACCTAAACGTCCAAGGGAAATCGATGGAGTGCACTACCACTTTGTCTCTGAAGAGGATTTTTTACATCGTTTGGCAGCTGGAGAATTTTTAGAGCATGCTTCTCTCTATGGATATTACTACGGAACATCGCGCTTTTGGGTTGAAAAGCAATTGGTTAGGGGGGCCCACGTTCTTCTAGTGATTGACACTCAGGGAGCAGCTCAAATTCGCAAAAAAATCCCAAATATTTCAATCTTTATTTCCCCCCCCTCACTTGAAGCGTTAGAGCAACGTTTGATAAAACGAAATACAGAATCTGCTGTCGATTTGCAAAAAAGATTAGAGTGGGCAAAAGAAGAAATGTTACACTGTAATGAGTATGATTATTCAATCATCAATGAAGATTTAGCTGCAGCATATGAATCTTTACGAAGTATTCTTATTGCAGAAGAACACCGCTTGCGATAGAATTGCACAAAATCGAGAAACTATAGAAATAGGAGAATCCCAATGGATCTGCGTAGTTATTTAACTAATGAGTTAATGAGAAAGAAATTCTCTAGTCAATTTGAATTGGTCAATTATGCAATTAAACTCGCAGCCAACATGATCCACACAGGTAGAGAAGAGGCTAGAGTCAAAATAGATTCACAAAATCGCGCAATGCAAATTCTAAGCGAAATTCTTAATGGCAAAGATCGTTTTGATGAAATTATTATCGAGGTTGCAGCGCCAGCCACCTATCGAACCTCTAACAGAGGATCTAATGAAGAGTTTGAAGAGAAAGAAACCTTCTCTGAAGGACCGGCCAAAGTTAAAGCTAAAGACAAAAAGAAAAAGTTAAAAACCTCTTTATAAACCAGAGAAAAGGCTGTATACCGAAATGGATTTTTTTTGAATGCGTTTCGGTATATACTCCCGCGTGGAGCCAACATGGTACTATTTAAAATTGCTGATATAAATAGCGGAACCTGGGTGGTTGGGAATATCAACTCCCCTGATGTGGCCCTCGTTGGCATTCTTATCCTGTTCCTCTTTCTTCTCGTGATCGCTATATTTGGGTATAGCATTTATCTCGATCGTCAACCGAATAGCGTCAGCCCTTACTCAGGTCTTCCAATGCGATTTGGATCAGAAGTTTCTTATGGAAGCACAAAAAAAATCCTCTCTTTTCTTTATAATAAATTTGAATATAACAATCGCATTTTTCCGATGAAAAAAGCTGCTGTCTGCAGAGAGACAGGGAGAATATTTCCCAATGCCATCACCTGGTATGGAAAAATTGTTGTCGATTGGACTTTTTTGCAAAAACGACATCCTGGTCATTATGTTTCTTGGGGTAGCTTATCAGAGGAACAACAACGATTAATCCGATTAGATCATGAATCTCTGGAAAAGTTTCAAACGGATTACTCCTCTCCCACTTCAAACCCCAGTAAAATAGAACCCGAATATGCCTTCACAACGCCCGGGCCTCTTTATGTCGATATCAATAGCAATACCCTTCTTGGATGGCAGGAAGTACCTGAAACAGAATTTGAGGTCCTTATCGTGCAAAAGCCAATTCAGCTTCATCGTAGCAAGGCATTATGATTGCCGATCAACTTGAAAATAGTGCTGCAGGTGCACAATGGAAGATTGTTGGAGCGCGAAATCACCATGGAATCGCCCTTCCGCTTTTTTCTCTTCACAGCAAAACTAGCTGTGGCATTGGAGAATATCCTGATTTAATACAACTATTTCCCTGGTGCCGTAAAATAGGTTTTGATGTCATTCAATTACTTCCTTTAAATGATACCGGGTTAGAGACAAGCCCTTACAGTGCTCTATCAGCACATGCTCTTAACCCCATACACTTGGGTTTAAGTCAACTTCCTTATGTACTTGAAGACGTTATCTTAAAAAAACATTGGCAATCCCTAACATCTCTCAATAGTACAAATAGGGTTTCTTATAAAGAGGTACAAAAAGGCAAAGCGTCTTTTCTGCGAGCCTACTACAAACAGTATTATTCAACTATAGCCACTACCCTCCCCTATCAAAAATTTAAAGAAGAGCATTCTGCGTGGCTGCCTGATTACGCCGTTTTTAAGTCTTTAAAAATTCTTACCAATTGGCAACCTTGGAGTTGCTGGTCGGAGGAATTGTTTAAAACACGATCAAGTGATATCGCTGCAGAAGCTGAATATCACACCTTCATTCAATATCTCTGCTTTCAACAGTTCCAAGAGGTCAAAAAGAGAGCTTCTGAACAAGGTATTTTTATCAAAGGAGACCTTCCTATTCTCATCGATAGAGAAAGCGCTGATGTATGGAGCCGCAATGATCTTTTTATTCTAGATATTGTTGCTGGTGCTCCTCCTGATATGTATGCTCCAAAGGGACAAAAATGGGGATTTCCCATTTATAATTGGTCGACGTTTGAAAGGGATAGATATCAATGGTGGGTCAATCGGCTTTCTACCGCAGGATGTCTCTATCATCTTTATCGACTTGACCATGTCGTTGGTTTTTTTCGCATCTGGGGCATTCCATTACCCAAAGAATCTAAAGATGGTTTTTTCGTTCCTTGCGATCCTTCGCTATGGATTCCTCAAGGGGAGAAATTGATGCATATGATGCTCCGTTCTTCTCTAATGCTTCCAATCGGAGAGGATCTAGGGGTCATTCCTCTTGAAGTTCGGCAATCTCTCAAGACTCTTGGAATCTGCGGCACCAAGGTGATGCGTTGGGAAAGAGATTGGAATGGAGATCGAAGCTTCATTGATCCAAAAAAATACCAAGCGGAAAGCATGACAACAGTTTCAACACATGATTCAGAGCCGTTAGCATTGTGGTGGCACGATCAACAGGAGGAAGCGCGCCTTTACGCGGCGACACAAGGGTGGAATTATACTCCAGAGCTTACCCAGGAGCAACGCATGGCTATTTTGTCTGCAAGCCACCATTCTGGTAGTCTTTTTCATGTAAATCTTTTACAAGAATATCTAGCGTTGATTCCGGAAATGATAGCCCCCTCTTCTAGGTTAGAGGAGGAAAGAATTAATATTCCTGGAACTATCTCTCAAAGCAATTGGACCTATAAATTCTATCCTTCCGTTGAAGAAATCGTCAATCACAACGAACTTGCACGATTGATGACAGCGCTTAGAAAAGAATAAGGTTTTAAACGCAAAGACGCGAAGGCGCAAAGAGAGCAATCTTCAGTCACCGGTTATCAAGGTAGCCAAAGGTTGCCTTCTCTTTGCGCCTTCGCGTCTTTGCGTTTAAACCCCATATGCTCAATGGAGGTAGATTTAATATTTTGGAGTTTTCTTACGCAACAAAATGTAATCCTCTGTTAATGAGAGAATTAGCATTATTTACAGTCTATAACGTAAAATGCTTGACGAATTTCACCCTTATAAGGCACAATGCTGCTTTCACATGTTGTGGTGGCATGGCCAAGTGGTAAGGCAGAAGCCTGCAAAGCTTCCATTCCCCAGTTCGAATCTGGGTGCCACCTTCTTTTTTATAATTTTATGTTGTATGTAGTCGCTACACCGATAGGTAATCTTTCCGACATCACTTACCGAGCGGTTGAGACCTTGCGTTCATGTGACTATATTCTTTGCGAAGACACTAGACACAGTCTTCCCCTTCTAAAGCATTACGATGTCAACGTCTCATTAAAAAGTTTCCACAAATTCAGTGAATCCTCAAAGGAATCAGGCATTCTCCGCGATTTGCACCAAGGGATGAAAATCGGCCTGATTTCAGATGCTGGCACACCCGGAATTTCTGACCCAGGCGCACAGCTTATCCAAGCTTGTGTGGAACAAGGGATTCAAGTAAGTGCAATTCCTGGAGCATGTGCAGCCATCACTGCTTTATGTTGTTCTGGACTAGGGACTGACCGTTTTCAATTTTTTGGATTTCTTCCCCGCAAAGGAGGAGAGCTGCGCCGCTCCATTCAAGAAATTTTGATGTACTCAGGAACTACGATTTGTTACGAATCCCCCAACCGTCTAAAAGAAACTCTTGATGTTTTACACGAACTTTCTCCTCGAAGAAAAATTGTTATTGCGCGCGAACTCACAAAAAAATTTGAGGAGATAAAGCGTGGCACTTCTCAAGAACTGATTGATTATTGGGGAAAGACTCAAATTAAAGGGGAAATTGTATTAATGATAGCAGGAGATATACACCCCCAAAACTACACATGGAATAACCTTACCCCTCAGGAACATGTTGCAATTGTCCAGTCTGAATATGGTCTTTCCAAACAAGAAGCCATCTGCACTGTTGCCAAAATGAGAGATGTTAGTAAACGAGATGTTTACAACATGGTCAATAAGGACCAATCTAATGAAGATTCTTGAAAAAACACAGTGAGAATGATTCTTGGTATAAATCGATTGCAAAATAATCTGAAATTAGCTATCAATGTTGCATAGCTAATTTTATATAGCTTCGTTATACACCGAATATGACTCAAAATTTGCGTTTATTCGATATAACCTGTAAATTTTTGAACCTATTGATAAGGAGCCTCTTTTAATGAAATCTCGTTTCTTAAACACACTTGCATTCACTGGGACATTAGTCTCTCTATGTCTACATTCCTCATCTGCTGATGCCATTTTTGCTAGCGTTAAATCGACAGGAATGGCAGCGACCTGTATTTCTTATCCTATCGATACCCTTGCCGGGGCATATAACCCAGCTGGCATGACTGATGTTGGAGATCGTTTTGACGCCGAAGTAGGCTGGGTCTACGATACTGGCCACGCCGATGTGAAAGGCAATATTTTGGGAGATCTTGTCGATGGAAAATTTGACGGTATGCGCACTAAAAACGTAGTTCCCTTCTCCTTCGGTTTGAATAAAGTTTGGGCGATTAATTGTGATTGGGAAATTTCTACAGGAGTGATTCTTTACAACCGCAACTATCAAAAGACAACATATAAACATGCTTTGCCTTTGTTAGGAACGACAAAAGCAGGTTTAGAATATCTTAACGAAACTGTATCACCAATCGTAGCTGTTAAGTGGTGCGATAGCCATACAATCGGTGTATCGTTGGATTATCAACTTGAGCGTTTGAAAGTTAATGGGCTTCAAAATTTTAAAGGGGCATCTGTTTCCCCAAATAATGTAACTAACCGCGGTTATGATTATTCCTCAGGATGGGGTGTAACGGTCGGGTATCACGGTCAAATTACTGACAGCTTAAGCATTGGAGTCACTTATCAACCTAAAACATCAATGAACCGCTTAAGTAAATATAAGGGCTTTTTAGCCGATCATGGTAAGCTAGACATTCCACGCAAGATTGGAGCTGGTATTTCTTATCGTTTTATTCCTTGTTTTATTGTAGCTTTCGATGTGGAGCAAATCCAATGGAGTGGCGTACATGCTTTCCATCATCCATTCCCTAACCATGGTGCACCATTAGGTTCTAATAAAGGTCCTGGATTCGGATTCTGCGATCAATGGTACTACAGAGCTGGTGCTGAATGGCAAATCGATGAGTGCTGGACAGTACGTGCTGGTTACCGTTTTGCAAATACTCCTGTGAGAAAAAGTCAGACAGCTGTTAACGTGTTATCACTTGATACAGTAGAAAACTTTATGACTCTTGGTGCCACATGGAGTGCAACAGAGTGTAACGAACTTTCAATTATGTTTGCTTATGGCTTTGAAAACACTGTGGAAGGAAAGCATTCGATCCCAGCGCCTCTTGGTGGTGGTAATGTAGATCTCGAAGAGCAAAAACTCGCTTTAGGCCTTGCTTGGGGATTAAAGTTTTAATCTGTTATAACCCGGAGAAGAGGGATTTTCCTCTTCTCCCTTTGGAATTATTATTATGTCAGAAAATCCAAACAACCAGCATCTTAGATCTCTGGTATATCCCTATACCTTTGTTTTGCAAGAAGGCAAACGCATCAAAAAAAACCTTCTTGACTACTCTTTAATGATCATGCTGAGTGAACCTTCTGAGATTATTCGTTCTCCAGAGTTTGATTTCAAAAAGAACGATATTGAAATCGAACAATAACATGAACGATGTTGTCATCAAAACAAATCAACTGACTCGCAATTACCTAACTTCTCATAAGGAAGCTGGTCTTTTGGCTGCAATGAAAGGATTGTTTTTTAAGACATCGGAAGTTAAGCACGCTTTATTTCCGACTAATCTAGAAATTACTCGTGGTCAGATTGTAGGTCTTGTTGGTTCTAATGGTGCCGGCAAAACCACACTACTTAAGCTTCTTTCTGGATTGATTTTTCCTACCAACGGGACAGCAACAGTTTTGGGGTATACACCCTGGGAACGCCCTAATTGTTTTTTAAAGCAAATCAGTTTGCTTTTAGGACAAAAAAACCAACTGTGGTGGGATATTCCAGCCTGGGACAGTTTTCACCTATTAATCACTATCTACGACCTCGACAAGAGCAAAACGCTTAAGCACGTTGACGAACTGGCAACTCGTTTAAACTGTCAACATGTGTTAAAAACACCTTTGCGTCGTCTTAGCTTAGGCGAACGCATGAAAATGGAACTTATTGGTTGCCTTCTCCATTCTCCAAAAATCCTTTTTCTCGATGAACCCACTATCGGACTAGATGTTGTTGCGCAAACAAACATACGCCAATTTATTCTAGAAGAATTAAAAGGCACCGACGTTACAATCATTCTTACAAGCCATTACATGGATGACATCGCGTTACTTGCAGATCGCCTTCTCCTAATGAGTCATGGAGCTATCGCCTATGATGGCACTGTCGATGATTTCATGTCTTTAACGCCATCGACGAAACGTTTAATCGCCGACTTTACAACACCATTACCTGAAGAGTTAATCATTTCACCGAACTTAAAAATCCCTGTTGGCGCTCTTTCATTTGATCATTCATTGTCATCTACCGAACTTTTCAATGTCTTGAGGATCATTACTTCCAAGATCCCTATTCGGGATCTAAAAATAGAGGAACCAGATTTTGAAGACGTCATGCGTATCTTTCTTGAAAAAGAATCTAGCTTGCATAAAGCTCGGAATATCGTCTAGAACTACCTATCCCATGGACTTTTTTATGGGGATTGTAGTTGTTCCTGTCTGCTATTTTTTAGTTGAAGCAGCCTTCTGGACTGGTTTGATTAAAGCTTCTGGAGATGAGCTTTTGGGCGGCTTTTCAGCGCGCTATTATTTGGGCTATTTTCTTTATTTAATCTTACAATTGGGAAGTATGAACTGGCGTTTTGAACGCGCTATGATAGCTGAAATTAACAATGGGGCTGTGAATGCTTTATTGTTAAGACCTAGTTCTTTTTTTGAATATCACATGGGGCAGCTATTGGGACAAAAATTAATTACGGCTTTGGCGATGCTTCCGATTATATCGTTTATTGCGTGGAGATGGGATCTCCCTTTTCATGCGGAGAGGCTTCCAATGGTTTTTTTAATGGGAATTTGCTATGTGATCCTCCTCTTCTCACTACATTTTGCAGTTGCTTCAATGGCGTTTTTTTTCGACAATGTCTATAGCCTTAACAACTCTAAAAACATGATTATCTGGATTCTCACCGGTGAATTGATGCCTTTGGATTTATTGCCATCTCCAATACGCGAGTGGATCATCGCTCTTCCATTTAGTTGTGGGTTTTACATTCCTGCAGCATATCTTTCAGGACGCATTGAGATCGATGTTTTTTTAAGAGGATTCATCAGCCTTGCAATCGGTGGGGTTGCTTTTGGTTTGCTCGCTCAATTTGTGTGGAAGCGAGGAGTGCGTCGCTATAGCGGAACAGGAGCCTAGAATCATGATAGCATCACTTAAAAAAATGTTGAATTTGGAATGGACCTTTTTCAAATTAAGCGCTATAGCCGATTTGCAAGTCCCCTTTAATCTGGGGCTTCAATTCACAAATGATATTCTATGGTATTCGATGCAAATCATTCTTTTTGAATCTCTTTATCTTCATATCGATAGCTTAGGTGGATGGGGTATTGCTGAAATGCGCGTCTTCTTAGGGGTATTGTTTCTTGTCGATGCATTTCAAATGATCTTATTTGCCTATAACTTTGATGTCTTCTCTGAAAAGATAGCACGCAATGAGCTAGATCTTCTTTTATTACGTCCGGTAAGCTCGCAACAGTTAATGACGTCGCAAAAACTCCAATGTGGTTTTCTGCTAAACGCCGTTTTTGCTCTTTCGTGGTTATTATGGAGTCTTTCACTATTGCCTGAGGGGTTCCCTTGGATTCGTTCTTTGTTAATCCTTATTGTTGTGCCAGCAGCCCTCTCTATCTTCTATTCAACTCGACTCATTTTTTGTTCGTTTGCATTGTTAATCACTCGAGCGGAACATTTTCATGACCTTTATTTTACTTTCTTTAAAATGGGTCAGAGACCCGATCATCTTTATGGACCTGGTATTCGCTATATTATCTTATTACTCGTTCCCGTAGGGATGATCACCAGTTTTCCAACCAAAGTGCTCGTTGATCCGACAAACAGTTGGGCATTACCAGCTCTTTTGACAGTAGCTGCAAGCTATCTGTTTGCAACAAATCTTTTTTGGCGATGGTCCGTTAAACGCTACATGACTATTGGCTAATTTTATTTCGAGTGTTATTCAAGCAACGCATGCACCTTCGCACCAACATCAACCAAAGGACAATGCAGACGGATAATATCAGAATGATGATAAAACGCATTTGTCTGGGGCCCTAACTCAAAAAATGAAGGATCTTCAGCGTGAAGGAAGATTTTTTTTCCTTTTGCAAGTGCAAATCCAAGTTCTAAGTGGGTTCCATTTCCCCCAGGAAGAAGTACAACAACAAAATCTGCCTCTAAGAGACCATTTAGTTCAAGCGATGCCACATCTTGTAGGCGTTCTTTGCTCACAGACTTCACACTGCCATGCGAAGTCCAATCATCCTAGAAACGGCAGTTGAAGGCAATAAATTGATACAATCTTTTGAGCTATAATCACTTCCGATGGGGGTTGCCTTCACCTTTTGGGAATGATCAACCCCCATCGGAGGTGATTCTAACTCAAAATCTTGCATCACTTTATTACCTTGAACTG
>Ga0207113_1119_pt1 | contig 22156 bp, 17 predicted proteins | sample Alteio_BWMinHeat_69_FD_153559 | JGI IMG/M metagenome (GOLD analysis project Ga0207113, IMG submission 153559) | Enriched cells from forest soil in Barre Woods Harvard Forest LTER site, Petersham, Massachusetts, United States -... | ecosystem: Environmental > Terrestrial > Soil > Temperate forest >... | reverse complement strand
ATAATCAATGTTAACATTCACCTGGGATACCTTATGGGAAACGACCTTAACCGGGGCAATATGGTTGTCGCCATCAAAATTATTCGCATAGTACAAAGCATCCTTTTTAGTAAAAAGTGAGTATTCTCCTGGAGGCAGGGATGCGAAGAAATATCCATTTTCATCCGATGTCACAGTCTGAACCAGCCTGGTGCGGATGCTGCTGTAAAAAGCTGATTCCCCCTGTTTGGTCACCTGGCTTAAACTGGTGAGTTCATAGATGTATAAAACGGCTTTAATACCCTTAGGAGGACTTAGTTTTGCATCGGGAGATGGCATCTGGTTTCCAGTAATCCTGAAAATATATCCTTCGAGACCGGTTTTCTTACCCTGGCTATAAGCGGAAGTCAGCAAAATGAGCAGACTGGAGGCCAACAGCAGTATCGTTTTTTTATGAAGCATTGTCAAAGCGCATCAGGGGTAAGTTATACCAAAAATGACTGTGCTTGTTAAAAATGTGTAATTTTAAAGGCTCTTTATCATTTAAGAAAATACATGATACTCAAGAAATTTGTACCCCTGTTCCTGGTAGTTTTAGCCCTTTTTTCAACAGCCCGTTCACAGGTCATAACCAACACTTCCGCCCTTCGGAATGGAGCATTACACGCCCAAATTCAATACCAGGAAATGAGTTCCAGGCTGGCGAGCCTGGCAAAACAAAGAGGCTGGCCGCTCACCATCAGGCTAAAAAGAGGAAATCTGGCTGTTTTGTACGGTCTGGGCCCCACTGGCCTTCCGCTGTATGTTTCCACTAACGATAATATAATTTCTGCAGCAACCATAGGGACAAACCAGTTATGGCCTGGCGGAAGTACAGGTCTGAACCTTACCGGATCCACTCCGGCAATGAAAGGTAAAATTGCCTTGTGGGATGGCGGGCGTGTTTTGCAGACCCATCAGGAACTCAACGGCAGGGTTGTACAGGTAGATAATTCCCCTATACTTAGCGACCATTCAACGCATGTATCAGGTACCCTGATCGCTTCCGGCGTAAATCCTGTCGCCAAAGGAATGTCCAACGGAGCCCTGCAACTTGAGGCCTATGATTATAATAACCATCTTACGGAAATGTTTGCAGCCTCACCAAACCTGCTGATTTCCAACCATTCCTATGGCACCCTTGCCGGATGGAATTTTGATGCAGGCAGTAATCATTGGCAATGGCTTGGGAGTCCGGGAGATACAGTGGATTATAAATTCGGTTACTATGATGATGTGACCCAGGTATGGGATTCTATTGCCTATAATGCGCCCTTCTACCTCATAGTGAAATCAGCAGGCAATAATCGCGATGTTAATGGCCCTGCTGTCGGTCAGCCTTATTACCGGTATAATACAGCGGGCAATCTTGTGCCTGCAGGAAACAGGCCAGCCGGAATCAGTAACAATGATGGATATGATATCATTCCCACTTATGGGGTTGCAAAAAATATAATTTGCGTTGGTGCTGTATTACCAATACCCGGAGGTTATAATTCACCTGCCGATGTAATTCAAACAACTTTCAGCAGCTGGGGCCCAACAGATGACGGACGCATCAAACCTGACCTGGTTGCCGATGGATGGAATGTTCTTTCCTGTATCAGTACTTCAAATAATGCCTACGCTATTTATAGCGGAACTTCCATGTCTTCTCCTGCTACAGCTGGTTCAGGCTTCCTGCTGCAGGAATACTATTACAGGCTTCATAATGTCTTTATGCGTTCAGCCACACTGAAAGGCATACTCATTCACACCGCTGATGAAGCAGGTCCGGCAGACGGACCGGATTATCAATTCGGATGGGGTCTGATCGATATGCCGAAAGCGGCCTCGGTAATCACATCCAACAACACTGACCAGCTGATCCAGGAAAATATCCTTTCAGATGCTCCCGGTACTTATTCTATTCCGGTTACTGCATCAGGAAAAGGACCCCTGACTGCAACCATCTGCTGGACGGATCCTGCTGCTACCGTTGATGAAGTAAATATCCTCAATAACCCCGCCCGCAAGCTGGTAAATGACCTGGATTTGCGTGTGACAGGTAACGGAAATACTTATATGCCCTGGACCCTGAACAGGCTAAGTCCGGGAAGTCCGGCTACCCATGGAGATGATAGCCTGAATAATGTCGAAAAAATTCAAATTCCTGCTACGGTTCCAGGTAAACCCTATACCATTACTGTTACCCATAAAGGAACCCTTCGTAACGGTTCGCAGGCATATTCACTGATTGTAAGCGGTGTTGGAATTTCTCCTTATTGCAATTCCGGACCGACAAGCAGCGCAGGTACCAGGATTGATGAAATAAGTATCAGTAATCTTGATGCGGTTAATCCACCAGGTTGCACAACATATACGGATAATACAAATAATACGATAAGCCTGCAATCCAGTCAAACAATTCCTTTTACGATAAAACTCAGCAGTTGCGATGCCACAGCGGTTTCCAGGGGAGTTAAAATTTATATTGATTATAATAACAATGGAACATTTACGGATCCGGGAGAAGAAGTAGCAGGAAGTTCCATTCTGACCGGTGGAAATAATATCACATTCACCGGGAACATTACAGTTCCCAGCGGTATGAAGGTTGGTAACAGTACCCGCATGCGAATTGTAGCTGAAGAAACAACCGATACAAGCACTATTCAACCTTGCGGAAGTTACGGAAACGGGGAAACGCAGGACTATACTGTAACTTTTGCAACGCTGACAAATGACGTAAGTGTTGGTGCTGTTATAGATCCTTTACAGGGATCCTGCCAGACAGATACCCAAAGAGTTTCTGTAAGAATAAAAAATTCAGGCACCGTTTCGCAGGTCAACGTTCCCATTTCCCTGAAAGTGATTTCAGGAAATACAGTGCTTGCAAATGTCACAACAATATACCCCGATACAGTTCCGGCGCTGAGCTCTGTTATTTATACTTTTCAGGCAGGATACACTTCTACAGCAGGTACAACATATATTATTCAGGCAGGAACATCTCTTCCGGGCGATCAGGATACAGCCAATGATACCATCTCGGATACACTTACCATTAGTGCAGGATCAGAAAAGGTTACCGGAGAGGCGGAAATATGCAGTACCACAAATCCAATGGCCGGCTTAAAAGCAAATGTGACCGACAGTACCGATGCTGTGCTTTGGTTTGACAGTCCGACGGCAACTACGCCCATCGCGTCCGGGAACCAGGCTACTACGACCGATATTCCTTCAAATAAAACATATTATCTTGGTCTGAATGAACTCAGCGGATCAATTGGACCAAAGACTAAAAATGATTTCCCCAACGGAGGTTATAATTATTTCCAGGGAAACTTCATCAGATTTCACAACGATGTACCGATTACGATTGCAACAACGCGGTTATATGTGGGAGCCGGAGGTACGGTTGACTTTATAGTTGGAGATCTTGCGAGCTATGATTCCTGTACGGGATCATTCAGTTATTTCCCCATTACTGAAAATACCATCAATGTCTATCCGACAACTACAACTCCATCGAGAGTTCCTTCAAGCATCAATTCACCCAATGACACAGGTGCCGTTTACCTGTTGAACCTTGCTGTACCTACTCCGGGAGATCACATACTGATCGTAGTTGCAGGAGACAGCGCGTTTTTGTATAGGAGTAATAATATTGCCAAGAACCCATACCCGATAGGTATTCCGGGTGTATTCACTATAACAGGAAATAGCGCCATCGATGTGTCGAATTGTAAAGACACAACATTCTACCAGAAATATTATTATTTCCTGTATGATACAAGAATTACGCTGACTAAATGCGCCTCTCCGCGCGTGCCGGTAGTCGCAACCACGCCTTCTCCGGTCGTTATTTCAAGGGTTGGAAATCTCTTGTCGAGCAATTATGCCAGCGGGAATCAATGGTACTTTAATGATACTCTGAAAGTTGGAAGAACGGGTCAAACCGATTCCCTGAGCGAATCAGGTTCGTATAAGGATGTCGTCACCGACAGCGTGGGATGCACCCTCGTCTCTAACGAATATCTATATACGCCGAAATTGGCTATTATTCCGAATCCGAATAACGGGGTGTTTACGATTCAATTCTATCAGGCAAGTATAGCCAATATAAATTTGCGCGTGTTGGATATAACAGGCCAATTGCTTTATGAATCCCAGAATCCAAATTTCCAGGGCTCATTCAGCAAGACGATCAGTCTGGGCGCCGTAAGTGCAGGTATGTACGTATTGCAGCTGGAAATCGGAAATGCCAAGTCCGTACTGAAGGTAATGGTGTATTAAGCTCAAGGCTTAAAGCGTAAAGCTTAAAGCAATTATTAATTGATAATTGTAAATTGTAAATGAATTCGAAAGAAAAGAATTCATAATTGATAATTAATAATTAATAATTAAATGGCCCAGCCCTGGCAGTCCGGAAAAGTTATTCGCATTGAAAATGCAACAGCATTTACCCGCCGTTTTTGGATTGAGCTTGTTTCAGGGGAGCCCTTTCACTTTCAACCCGGACAATTTGTAACACTGGATCTTCCTATTCACGAGAAGCCTTCAAAACGGTGGCGCAGTTATTCCATTGCTTCCTGGCCTGATGGCAGCCCAATCATAGAACTCGTAATCGTTTTACTGGAAGGAGGAGCAGGTACTAAATATCTTTTTGAAGAAGTTCAGGTAGGAAGTGAGCTTACACTGCGTGGTCCGCTGGGATCTTTTATTCTTCCCTCTCCCATTGAAAAAGATCTGTTCCTGGTGTGTACCGGCACAGGCATCGCACCTTTCCGTGCCATGGTACATCATATATTGAATCACAACCTGCCGCACCAGGACATCTATCTGATATTTGGTTGCAGGCGTCTTGGAGATGCCTTGTATCAAAAGGAAATGGAAGAACTTGAACAAAACCTTCCGGGGCTCCAATATCTGCCGGTTTTTTCGCGCGAAATTCCGGAGAATCACAAACACCTTATTCGCACAGGTTATGTTCATGCAGTTTTTGAAGAAATATGTAAAAAGAAAATGAGCCTGGTACCTGCGGGATCTGAGACTTTGGTATATCCGGCCTCTTTTTATTTATGCGGATGGAAAGTCATGATTGATGAAGCAAAAAAACGAATTGTTGATTTGGGATATAATCATAAAGCGATACATCTGGAACTTTATGGTTAGAAATGGGATATGGGTTATGGGATATGGGTTATGGGATATGGGATATGGGTTATGAGATATGGGATATGGGTTATGAGATATGGGATGAGATTTATTAACTCATAGCTCATAGCTCATAGTTCATAGCTCATAGCCAGTTAAAGTCCTGACGCCGACTGCTGTTCAATGTTTTTCTTGGAAAGAAGTTGTTTGCGGAGTGAAATATCAGGGACTTTTTTGGAGATAACCTCAGATTCTTTGCTGGGATTCTTCATGGTAATCACCGGACTCTTAATATCCTGAATCCTGGTCTCCATGTTGGATGTTTCACGTTCGAGTTCCAGTATATATTCGTAATTGTTCAGAATTTCTCTTTCAAGCTCTTCAATCTTTGCCCTGCACTTTTGGATCATTTTTGCTCTAAAGACAAATCCCACTAAAACTGATATACCAAGGATAGATGCAAGCAGGTATATGTTAACCGTAACCTCGTTGGTAAGCATGGTGATAATTAAATTAAAAAAATCGTTCAAAGGATCTTCAGCAGGTACTTCGCTGGTGCAGGATTGATGCTTCCCAACGGGGGTTTATCACGCAATTGGAGGTTATTCCCAAAATTAAGGGTTCCCTTTCAAATTAAATGTCCCTTTCAATTAAGTTTTATAAAATTTGTTTTTCCACAATTTCCCTGATGGAACGAATGGGTATTCTTTCCTGAAGCATACTGTCACGGTGTCTGATAGTTACTGTCTGGTCATCCCGTGTCTGGTAGTCGACCGTAACTGAAAACGGGGTACCAATGGCATCCATCCGCCGGTACCTCTTGCCAATGGTGTCTTTTTCCTCATAAAAACAACGGAACTTTCCGCGGCAGTCTGCGAGAATTTCTTTGGCAATCTCAGGCAGACCATCCTTTTTAACCAGCGGGAGGATGGCAAGTTTAACTGGCGCCAGTCTGGGCGGAAATTTCAAAACAACACGGCTGTCTTTTTTATCAGTCGTGCTTAAATCTTCTTCCTCGTAAGCTTCGCTCAAAATCATCAGCACGGTACGGTCGAGTCCAATAGATGTTTCAATTACATAGGGAATATAATGCTGGTTAAGTTCAGTATCGAAATAACTGAGTTTTTTATTACTGTATTCCTGGTGGTTCTTTAAATCAAAATCAGTGCGGGAATGAATGCCTTCCACTTCTTTAAATCCTATCGGGAATTCGTATTCAATATCACATGCTGCGTCGGCATAATGTGCAAGTTTAACATGATCATGAAAGCGAAATTTGCCGGATGAAATTCCCAGACTCAAATGCCATTTCATCCTGGTTTCTTTCCAATGTTCATACCATTCCTTCTGCGTGCCTGGACGGATAAAAAACTGCATTTCCATCTGTTCAAACTCCCGCATGCGGAATATAAACTGACGTGCAACGATTTCATTCCGGAAGGCTTTACCGGTCTGGGCAATACCAAAAGGAATTTTAAGGCGTCCCGTTTTCTGAACATTCAGGAAATTTACAAATATCCCCTGCGCGGTTTCCGGTCTCAGATAAATTTCACTGGCTTCATCCGACACACTGCCCAGCTGGGTAGAGAACATGAGGTTGAACTGTCTGATATCACTCCAGTTCGAAGTACCGCCAACGGAACATCTGATTTTATTTTCTTCAATTAATTTCTTCAGTCCTTCGAAATCACTTTTAGCCAGCAGGCTTTCCATGGATGCAATCAATGCGTCTGCCTGATCTTTTTTACCTGCTGCTTCCAGTTCATCTGCAAAAGACTCGATGAGATGATCCACCCGGTAGCGTTTCTGGCTGTCTTTATTATCGATCATCGGATCGCTGAAATTATCTACATGCCCGGATGCTTTCCAGGTAGTCGGATGCATAAAAATGGCTGCATCGATTCCCACAATATTATCCTGGAGCTGGGTCATACTCTTCCACCAGTAATCCTGGATATTCTTTTTTAATTCACTGCCGTACTGACCATAATCATATACTGCACTCAGTCCGTCGTAAATTTCACTGGAGGGAAATATGAATCCATATTCCTTACAATGAGAGATAATTGCCTGAAATTTAACATGGTCATTTGCCATAATGGCTGCAAAAGTAAGGAGAATGAATACTGAACGCAACTCCTTCGGGCTCATTGTAGTATTTTTGCGGATATGTTGGCATTGAAAAGATGCCTGCCTTATGTAAGCTTCCTCATTTTACTCTTCGTTTCCAGCGGTATACATGCCCAGACAAAGGTTTTGAGCGGTATAATCCTGGATATACAAAGTGGAGAACGTGTGCCCTTCGCTTCTATGAGGCTGGTTAAAAATGGTTATGGCAAACTTAGTGATTCTGCAGGAGGTTTTACCTTCCGTTTCGAACAATGGCCGCGTGATACCCTGCAAATATCTTATGTAGGGTTTCAGACATTTTCTCTGGTCCTGGGTGATTCACTTTATAATCGCAAAAAAAACGATACCATTTTTGTGGTTATTAACCTGCTGCGCGCGAATTATATCAATGAAGTGGTTGTCAGCCGTAAAGTGGATTTTGGTCTGCTGCTCTGGCGCAAAATCGTAAAGCATAAGGAATTCAACGACCGCTACCGGTTTCAAAACTTTTCCTATGAACTCTACAATAAACTCGAGCTGGACCTGAATAAAATAAACAGGGACAGAATGGAGAACGTTAAACTGCTCAAACCATTTGCGTTCATCCTGAATAATATTGACAGCAGTGAATCAAATCCCTTTCTCCCCATATATATTACTGAAACATTATCCGATTATTATTACGAACGTGATCCCCTCAGGCGACGCGAAGAAATCAAAGGAAGTAAAACCGTCGGACTGAATAACGAAAGCGTGAGCAAATACCTGGGAGGTATGGAGCAGAATATTGACTTCTACAATAATTTCATACCGGTTTTTGATAAGCGTTTTGCGAGTCCGCTCAGTAATAACGGAGATTATTATTACCGGTATAAAATTGTTGATACCCAATATGTCAATTCCCGCCGCCTGCTTCATTTAATTTTTACCCCTAAAAGAAAAGGTGAAAATACATTTGAAGGTGACTGCTGGGTACATGATACCAGTTTTGCAATACAGAAGATGACGCTACGCCTTGGGCCCAGTGCAAACGTGAATTTTGTAGAAGAACTGACGCTCATCGAGGAATTTTCTCTTTTAAATGATACGACCTGGTTTCTTTCAAAAGATAAATTCGTAGTAAGCCTTGCCGCATTGGGAAAAAACCGGTTGGGACTAATAGGAAGGAAAACCACCACATATAAAAATATTGTTTACAATGATTCTTCCGTTACCCGGGTATTAGATAAAAATAAACTGCCGGAAGAAGTTTTATTCACCGGTAATGCGAGAGAAAGATCTGATTCTTTCTGGCTCAGGTACCGTCATGAAGAATTAAGCAAGGATGAGAAAGCTATTTATAAGATGATGGACACGCTTATAAAAATGCCGGCTTTTCATGCTTACGCCAATGCCCTGAATTTTATCGGAACAGGTTACCTGGATATAGGGAATTATGAGATCGGACCATGGTACAATTGGATCTACAGCAATGAACTGCAGGGATTGCGATTGAGATTTGATCTGGGAACCAATAAGGGTTTCAACAAAAACCTTACGCTGCACGGATATCTCGCTTATGGATTCGGCGATCAGGTCTGGCATTGGGAAGGAGATGGTCTCTACATATTTAAAAGAAATCCGCGTATGTCTCTCTATGCCATGTTTAGACAGGATCTTGACTACGGCCAGCAATATTATGATGAGATCACCAGTGATAATATCTTCGCTCTTGCTGTAAGGAAACCTGGTATTCCAATCAAATTTATCAACCTTACGGAACAGAAATTAGAATGGTTTAAAGAATGGATAAACGGATTTTCATTTACGTTTACCGCAGATCATAAAGTTTATAATCCGGAACTGAACCTTGCCCCGATGAGTGATTTTGTAAAGGGACCGGGCAATCCGATGAATGGCTTCGAGATGTCTATCAATCTGCGTTTTGCATTTCTGGAGAAATTCTTTGAAACAACATTCTACAGAACAAGTCTGGGCAGTGAATACCCGATTATCGACGTTAAGTACACCCATGGGTTTCCGGGCGTCCTGGGCAGCACACTCACCTACAATAAATTATATGTAAGTATCTCCGACTACGTGAAGGTCCCCCCGTTGGGAACTATTTATTATAATTTATTTGGCGGAAAGACAACAGGCATACAGCCCTATCCCTTTCTCAATGTGGCTCCCGGTAATGAAACTTATTATTATAATAAATATGCATTCAGCCTGATGAATAAATATGAGTACCTGCAAGATCAGTTTTTGGGTTTCAATTATGAACATCATATCGGAAGCGGGATATTTCGTTTTGTGCCCCTGACAAGAAAATTAAAATTCCGACAGTTTTATAATGTCAAATTATTATGGGGACATCTTTCTCCCGCAAATGAAGCATATAATAACAATCCCGATTATACATTTAAATCTCTCAACGGACAAACTTATATGGAGGTAGGTACCGGCGTAGATAATATTTTCCGTTTTTTCCGCGTAGATTTCATCTGGCATATATTACCAACCGGTCAGGACTTATCCTATATTCAGAAATTTGGTGTGTTCGGAAGTTTCAGGGTTTCCTTTTAATCTTTACGGAAACCTGCCAATCTTTGGATTATTTACGATGGTCGTTTTCAATTCCGGTGGATCGATCAGGCCTTTTTTTGAATACAGAATTTTACCTCCGGGATCTACAAGGACAGTATATGGCAACTCCCCATGCCAGGAAAGATCGGCAGCTCCGGTGAATTTATTTTTGTCATCCGTATTAAAAAGATAATTCGTATTGGATGCCTGTTCCATTTGAAGAAACTTAAGAATGTTTTCCTTAGCGGATGGCTTATCCATACAAACGCTGATAAATTCAAAATCGCGATCCCGGTACATCCTGTTAATAGTAACGAACTCAGGAAATTCTTTTTTGGATGGATCAGAAGCAGTAGACCAGAAATTAATCAATAATAGTTTGTCAGAAGCGTTTTTTATCAGCTTGCTCAAACTATCCGCATCAATCATCTTTACATCTACAGGTTCCTTTGCCCATGCTATCCGAAATTTTTCAACAAGATCTTTTTTCTCCGACCATTTTATTGAGCAGCCAAAAACTTTTGTAGTCTTTACAGGAACATCCTGGTGATTCAATAATGCATCAATTGCATTCCGGGTATCTGTGTTTTTCGGAGTTTTAAAAGGATTTTCCATATCGTCCACCCTCCCTTCATATCGCAGTTTCCTTTCTTTGTCAAAAATAAAAACATGTGGCGTAGCAACCGGTCCATATGCCCGGGACGCTTTTTCTGTTTCCCCATCATATAAATAAGGAAAGTTGAATTTTTTTTGTTTTGCTCTTATTTTCATTTCATCAAATGAATCTCCCAGGTCCGAAAAATCCAGTTCATCCAATCGAAGACAGCTTGGATCATTCGGCATGATGGCTACAACTGCTACATTTTTATTGGCATAATCCGAAGTTATTTTAATGATCCGGTCCTCATAAGCCTGAGCAGTAGGACAATGATTACAGGTGAAAACCACAACAAGAACATCTGCATTTTTAAATGTGGAAAGGCTGTAGGTCTTTCCATCCACTCCTGTAAGATTAAAATCAGGAGCAGAAGCGCCAATCTCCAATGTCTTGGGTTCATCCCACGGATGAGCGATAAAAGCAGTAAGTAAGGCAGAAATACCAACAAACCCCAGAAATAAAATATGTTTCATATCAACTGTTCTGCAATAAATTAAAAATAATAATTATCTATAAAGTTAATTCCGCTTCTTGGAAATATGCTCTGCTTTTAGATTTTCTATTTTATTAGTTGGATCAATATTAAGCCAGACCAGGCTGCCCGTAATAAGTATACCCGCAATTAATAATACCGATGTATTATAATTATGCACCACGTCGGCAATTTTTCCAAAAACAATGGAAAGTAAAAAGGCTCCCGTCTGACCGAAGAAATTCATGATACCTACCATGGTGCCCGCTTTTGCACCTCCTATATCAACACAGGTGGAAAATGCAGTTATAGCATAGAATGAATAACAAAATCCGCAGATTAAAAGACAGGTAACTGCAATGAAATTACTCGTAGAAATTGCAGTTACAATTAAAAATAATCCCGCCATTCCCATCCCAAATGTGCCTACGAATCTTCGACTGAAATTCAGTCCCTTTTTCTTCACAAGCCAATCGCTCAGTATACCCGAAAAAAATGCACCTCCTATTGCTAAAACAAATAAAAAAGATGTGACCAGTTTCATATTTGTCTCCGTCAGATGTCTTCCCTGCTGTAAATAAACCGGCATCCACGCCACAAAAAAATACAGACCCCACTGTGAACAGAAAAACCCAATCAATACGGCCCAGATTCTCCAGTCACTCAGCACGGCGAGCCATGGAAACGGATCTTTATGCTGCAGGAATTTTCTTTTTCCCTCTATTAAAATAACTTCTTCTTTTGAAATACCCTTCATCTGGGAAGGCTCATTCCGAAACCATGACCAGCAGACGATCACCCAAATCAAACCAATAAAACCATTTACAAAAAAAGGAGCTCTCCATCCAAAATGTATCGCAATGGGTACAACGATCAAAGGAGCTACAGCGGCGCCCGCATTCTGTCCGATAAATAGAGCTGACATACTCCTGCCTCTTTCAGCAGACGGGAACCAGCGGCCAATGGTACTCGAACTGGTAGGATATGCGCCCGATTCCCCAATACCAAATAAAAACCGGATTATTAGCAACGAAGTCATACCTGTTACCATGCCGGTTAGTGCGGTAAACAAAGACCACATTAAAACAATACGTATGAATACGGCACGCTGTCCTATCCGGTCAGTCAGCATTCCCGACGGAATCTCAAATAATGCATAGGCAAGCGAAAACGCGCCCACTACCCATCCAAATTGCGTATTACTTAAGTGAAATGCAGCTTTTATCCTCACACCTACCAAAGAAATTGTTACCCTGTCCAGATAAGTAATTAATATGAGGAAGAATAACAAAATCAGCACGCGTTGCCGATAAGGGATTTTTTTAATCATAAAAATCTCTGAATTCCTTTTTAATGAAAGCCCCGGTGGAGATTTGAGCGCAGCCTATTTTGCCCAAGATCGAACATTTTAGGATCAGATCAGACCTGATTATGAATTTTATATTTTGATCTTATTACATATTTAATACGCATACACCAAATATCCCTGAGAGCCCGATCCGCTGAGCTGGTTTTTAATGTTTAAGAAAATCTTCCATTTGCTGATAAACCCATTGCGGTTCGTCATACATAATAAAATGATTTGACGAGTCGTTGATCGAGATGGTTAGATTTTTTGCCAGTCTGAATTGATCTGTGTAGTTCTTAAGAACTGATTCGTGTGTTGCGCCATATTTCTTGTAACTAATCCAGTCTCCCAATACTAAAACCGGCCTGATCACATTCTTCATTTCGGGCCTTAGATCAATGCTGAATAATTCATACATCACTTCGCCCTGGGTAAGAGGGTCTGATTTTACAGCCATTCCTGCTACCAGCGAAATCTTTGCTGAATCATGGATCATCATAGGAAGGGTAAATTTTTGATATTGCCCTATCTGTTCAGCTGTCAGATCCTTCATACCGTTTTTTATCTGCAGTCCTATTTTTCGTGAACTGTCAACCGGAATATCTGCCGACATGGACATTGCCGGTAAAAACGGAGCACTGCTGACAATGACCAAATCACCTACCAGCTGTGGATAGGAAGAAGCGAGTTCCAGCGCAACAAAACCACCCAGACTATGTCCGACAATTACGGGGTTTGTCAATTTATTCAGTTTTATGAAATCAGCGAGCTGGTTTACAATTGTTTTTAGAATACTGTCCGATTGTATAGGGGGCTGACCTGCAAAACCGGGTAGGGTAATTTCAAAACATTCATATTGCCCCTTGAAATGTGATACTGTCTCGTCCCATACTTTTCCGGAACAAAATAATCCGGGGATAAGTATCATTGGCCTTCCCGTACCTGTCCTTATAACGCTAAAAGAAGGATTGGGAATAATTTTTTGGGCAAAAATTGATTTGCAAAACAGGAGGGATAATGTCATACAACTCAATAAAACAGTTATCCGAAATACAGGGTTCATAATTCTTTCTTTGTGTTTCATATATTTATTTTGAATACAAATGAAGAATAAACCGCGGGGTAATTCCAATCGATTTGACGTAATGATGAATTATATGGATGATCAAAGAATAATGAATAAAAACCCTTCTATTCATAAGCAAAGAAGCAAATCACAACAGTTGTTGATCAAATCCCTGCTTTCGCCTGTCATAATCACCGTTTCATCCAATTTTTCCTCCTGATTCTCTGAAAAGAATAACTTAGCCGATCAACATAAAGTATGTCCTGGTTTTTAAAATATAAACTTCATCATGTCTTTTTTTGGATCGCTTATTTTGTCTTCTGGACAAATCTTTCGATGCGCGACTATGGTTCGCACGCCTGGAAAGCAATCCTGGCAACCTCTATATATTTCATAGGTCAGGCCGGCATTGGATATTTCAGCATTTACTATTTGGTACCACGGTTCTTCTTTAAAAAGAAATATGCCGTTTTTATAATTTCAGTTTTTGTCTCTATCCTGCTGGGGGCATTATTCATTACTGCGGGCATGTTCACCGTATTTCATTCCCTGTTTACTGCAGGGACATATCAAATCAGTTTCAGCGCTTATTTTCTATACAGTCTGATGGCCGAATTTTCTACAACATTGATATTTATTTCCTACAGGATTGTTAAGGAAAGAGTGCAGGCACAGAAAATGAACAGTATTCTGGAAAAAGAAAAAACGGAAAATGAATTAAAATTTCTAAAGGCACAAACCAATCCTCATTTCTTATTCAATGCCATCAATAGTATTTATGTTTTAATAGAAAAAGATCCTGATCTGGCAAAAGCTACTTTAGCCAGATTTTCAGATATGCTGCGCTACCAGTTGTATGAATGCAACTTTGCTGAGGTTCCGGTCGAAGAAGAAGTTGAATATCTGAACAATTATATCGAACTGGAAAAACTAAGGAAAGGATCGGCTTTATCTATTGAATATAAAATAAGCCCCTCCGTAAATAATTTTCTAATTTCACCCTTACTGATCATTCCATTTGTTGAAAATGCTTTTAAACATATTTCGAATTTTTCCGAGAAAAATAATTTTGTGGATATATCATTGAATTACCAGGAACGATCACTAAAATTAATTGTCAGAAATTCATTTGATAAAGGAGGTTCCCTGCAAACCAAAAATCCGGCGGGCGGGATTGGCCAGGATAATACGAAGAGAAGATTGAAATTAATTTATCCTGACAAACATGATCTGATCATTAAACAGGATGATGAAACATATTTTGTGTCATTAACTATAAAAATTCCTTGACAATCCGTTGTATAATTGTAGATGATGAGCCACTTGCCCGGGAGGGTATGGAAAAACTGGTAAAAGATGCCGGGATCTTTGACCTGGCGGCCATATGTAAGAATGCCCTGGAAGCCAACAAAATTTTGTCTGATGAAAAAATTGATCTCATGTTCCTGGATATTCAGATGCCTGGTATGCGGGGTGTTGATTTCCTGAAAACTCTTTTAATCAGGCCACTGGTTATCATCACTACGGCTTATCCGAATTTCGCACTGGAAGGATTTGAACTGAATGTACTTGACTATCTGGTTAAACCAATTACCACCGAAAGATTCATGAAGGCTGCTAACCGCGCCAGGGACATGCTTGAATTTAAAGAAGATGAAACTACCTCAGGCAGGAAGGACTTCTTTTTTATCCGTTCAGCCAGCAGTTATGAGAAAGTATTCTTCAGTGATATTTTATATATAGAAGCGAGTCAGAATTATATGACAATTCACACAGAAAAAGGGAAATTAATGGCGTTGTTAACCATTAAATCCCTTGAAGAACAATTACCTGGAAATAAATTTCTGCGAATTCATAAATCTTATATTATTTCACTGGAAAAAATTACTTCGCTTAGAGGAAATGAAATAATTATTGGCAGCTATAATATCCCTATCGGTAATAACTATAAAGACCAGTTATTAAAAATTGTCAATGACCGATTAATTGGTAAATAGTATTCGACTAGGATAGCCTTACTTTTTTATTACTGATTATGTATACAGATAAAATGATCGATACATAACTTGTCAGTGTAAGAAGGGCTGACATGTCATAGTGAGCTTTCATGAATAGCCTGCAACTGACTATACTGGCAACTGTAATAAGTATCAGCATTGAAAGGGTAAATAGAGTTTTCATTTTAGTATTTTTTAATTGTTAAACTATATTTCATTTTTCTGGAATACCGGATACATATAATAGACCGGTATCATCTTCTTTGGTTTAAAATACCAACCCTTAAGGATTGTTATCGTTTTGTTAGGATTCATAATCTTTTAGGCAGGCTATTACATTCGCATTGCCGAACCTGCTGGAGAATAGTAATAAAGAATCACAGCATTCAAAAAATTCCGGAACTAAAGATTCTGAAGAATAATCCGGCAGATTTCTTCTATCTCATCGGAAGATATGATCAGCGGAGGTGCAATTCGCAGACAATTTGAAGCAAATAAAAACCAGTCTGTGAGCAGTCCATCACTGATACAGGCATCAATAATGCGTTTATTGATTTCAAAGTTTTCAAATTCCACGGCAATTAGCAGACCCGCTGTACGCAATGATTTTATAGAAGGATGAATCAGCAATTTTTGAAATAGTTTTTCTTTTTCTGAAACGGCTTTAATCAGATTTTCTTTCATCAATACTTTCATGGCAGCGAGTCCTGCGGCACAACTGAGCGGATGACCTCCGAAAGTGCTGATATGACCCAATACTGGCGCATGTGTAAAAGAATCCATCAACGATTTTGAAGCTATAAAAGCCCCGAGCGGAAGTCCGCCTCCAAGTGCTTTGCCCAATAAAATAATATCCGGTACGATCCTGTATTGTTCAAAACCCCAGAGAGATCCCGTTCTTCCAAAACCTGCCTGGATCTCATCCAGGATAAGCAGGGCACCCGTTGCATCACATTTTTTTCGCAGGGCATTCATCCATTCGAATGCCGGTTTGATCACAGCATTTTCTGCCTGAATGGTTTCAGCTATCACGCAGGCTGTTTTTTTGGTGATCTTATCAAGGTCCTCTTTGTTATTGTATCTCAGATGCGAAACAGCCGGCAGCAGAGGTCTGAATGCATTTCGCCAGTATTCATTTCCCATCAGGCTGAGAGCTCCCTGTGTGGATCCATGATAGGAATTTTCAAATCCAATGATCTCCGTCCTACCCGTAACTCTTTTGGCAAGTTTCATGGCGCCTTCTGTGGCTTCCGTTCCTGAATTAGTAAAGAAAACGGACTGAAGATTTTCAGGCAGGTATGAAGCAAGAAAATGTGCATATTCAACCTGGGGACTCTGGATCAGTTCTCCGTATACTAAAATATGCAGATATCGATCCGCCTGTTCGCGGATGGCCTGAATAACTTCAGGGTGACGGTGACCTGTATTGCAAACACTGATTCCACCAATCGCATCCAGATATTTTTTCCCTGATGCATCAGTCAGATAGAGCCCTTCCGCATGAACGATCTCCAGCGCCAGGGGAGTCGGGGATGTTTGAGCTATGTGTTTGTAAAAGAGTTCGCGTTGATTCATTTTAATCGTTGGCCGTTGGCGGTTGGCAGTTGGCGGAATTTAAATTCATTTTTAAAAACTATCAGACACAATATTAATATTCGTTTCCCATAAATGCTCATCAACCGCCAACCGCCAACCGCCAATGGCCAACGAAAATGCTTATCTTAGTATAACTTCAAAATATAAATCATGCCTGTCATTCTTCCTGTAAAAGGCATTTCGCCCGGATTTGGAAAAAATGTATACATAGCGCCCAATGCTACGATCGTCGGCGATGTGGTAATTGGGGATGATTGCAGCATATGGTTTAATGCTGTAGTACGCGGTGATGTGAATAGTATACGGATTGGAAACAAAGTAAATATTCAGGATGGATGTGTAATACATTGCACTTATCAGAAAGCAAATACAGTTATCGGAAATAATGTTTCCATAGGTCATAATGCCATTGTACATGGTTGTACAATCCAGGACAATGTTCTGATCGGCATGGGCTCTGTCATAATGGATGGTGCAGAAATTGGCAGCAATTCCATTATTGCTGCCGGAGCCGTGGTACTTGAAAATACAAAGGTTGAACGCGGCGTCATTTATGGAGGAATCCCCGCCCGTAAGATTAAGGATATACCCCAGGATCTCATCCACGGAGAAATTGAAAGGATCGCCAATAATTATATCCTTTATGCGGATTGGTTCAGGCAAGCTTAAAGCTTAAAGCCTAAGGCCCAAAGCTTTTAATTATTAATTATTAATTATTGATTATTAATGGGTTATGAGTTAATTTTCAAATCTTCCAATTAATAATAAATAATTAATAATTAATAATTAGCCAAAGGCGTTATCCAATGGTCGTCTCATCGAAGATTTAAAGCTATTCATCGAGTTTCGGGGCCCTGGATTGCAATTGCTGAATCTTTTTTGTAGGTTTAATTCGTCAAAAGAAATCCAATGAAAACAGGTAAAAACCTCCTCAGCTTAATTGTGCTGTGTTTACTTTTCAGCACTGTTTATTCCTGTAAAGCTCAATATGGTTGTCCATCCAACGGTAGAAACGTGGGTGCCGAAAGGATATTGAGCGGAGAAAAATTACCTAAACCCCCAAAATTTAAAGCTTAATCCATGTACTCTTTTTTAAACCAGTTAAATCCCAACACTATGAGCCTAACCCTACGCACCGATTTCGGTTGTACCGAAGCAGTAATAGACGACGATTGCGGTCTTAAAAGATTTTATGAAGTCGCCAACATCCTATCCGACGACCTGGATGTAAATTTCAACCACAAATCCGATGATTTTGATTCGCTGATGTGGGACTTTTCTTTCAAAGGTCATGTGCTCACCCTGCATTATAATATCTATACGGGCATTTCCATTTATCCAAGAAAATTTCGTGAAGCGCCCAGAAAAGACAATGATGCCGTTGTGGAAGTAGCACGATTCCTGGAAGGAAAGCTGTTGATCCACACTGCCAACAGGCTGGCTTCTTAATAGCTTTTCTCTTCGATAGAATTGAGCATCATGCCATAGCTCACATAACGGTCTAACGATAACTTGCCCTCTTCGAGGGCTTTTTTTATGGCACAACCCGGCTCATTAATGTGCAGACAATTATTAAACTGGCAATCATTCAGGCGGGCACGCATCTCCGGAAAATAATGCGAAAGTTCCTGCCTGGAAATATCCACCAGTCCGAATTCCCTGATGCCCGGTGTATCAATAATATGAGCATTCAATAAGGGCAGATCATACATTTCAGCAAATGTGGTGGTATGAATTCCCTTTCCACTCCATCCGCTTACGCCCTGGGTTTTAAGCTCCGAACCAGGTACCACTGCATTGATAAAAGTAGATTTCCCCACACCGGAATGACCGCTTAACAAACTGGTTTTATTGCGCAGAACTTCTTCCACTTCTTCCAGGCCTGTTTTTTTTTCAAGGCTCATTAAAATCACTTTGTAACCAGCTGCTTCATACATCTCTTTTCTTTCTTTGAAAAGATCCATCTCCTTCGTACGGTAAATATCCCCTTTATTGAAAATAATGACTGAAGGAATATGGTAGGATTCCCCTGCAACCAAAAAACGGTCGATAAACCCCTGGGATGTTTTAGGATCTTTCAGGGTAACGATAAGGAGTGACTGATCCAGATTTGATGCAATGATATGGTGCTGGTATTTGTTGGAGGGTGACTGGCGATTGATATAATTATTTCTTTCCCCGATCCCTGTTATCATCATGCCACCTTCTTCCCCGCCTTCTTCCAGATCAATATTCACCCAGTCTCCCACCGCAATGGGATTGGTAGAAGTAATTCCGTCTATTTTGAAAATTCCTTTTATCCGGGCTGTATAGATATCCCCTTCAACGGTTTTCACCGTATACCAGCTGCCGGTGGATTTATACACTCTTGCGCGCATCAGGGAAATTTTCTGAATAGGGTGAATCTCAATATCCATTCCAGTACAAGGAACATAACTGCAGCGAGTACAAACGGGAAGAATTTTTCAGTATAGTGTGTGTAGGTCGTAACCTGGAATTTTGATTTCTCCAACTGGTCGATATCTTTATAAATTGTTCCCAGGCTTTCATTATCTGTTGCACGGAAATATTTTCCACCCGTTTCATTTGCGATCTGTGTCAGCAGTTTTTCATCAATGCTTACTTTCTCCCTTTGCATGATCACACCGCTGCTGGTCTGAACCGGCACGGGTGCGAATCCTTCCGTACCTACACCTACTGTATATACACGTACCCCGAATGATTTTGCAATTTCTTTTGCTGAATTCGGATCCACGAGACCGCCATTATTTTCACCATCCGTGAGAAGTATGATCACTTTACTTTTTGAAACCGAAGCGCGAAGCCGTTCCACACCGGTTGCCAGTCCGGACCCGATAGCTGTGCCGTCTTCCAGCAAACCACTCTGTACATTGTACAACTGGGATTTTAATACAGCATGATCTGTGGTTAGCGGGCACATCGTAAAACTTTCGCCGGAAAAAATCACGAGTCCCATGCGATCCGTCGGGCGGTTGTCAATAAATTCCGATACAACCTGTTTGGCCGCTTCCATTCTGTTTGGGGTGAAATCCTGTGCCAGCATACTTCCGCTAATATCCAGGCAAAAAACAATATCAATTCCTTCTCCGCTGGTAAGCTGTTGTTCGCTTCCAGTTTGCGGGCGTGCTAGGGCAATGATAATGCATGTGATGGCCAGCATGCGGAAAATAAATAAAATATGCCGCAGCAATGTTTTCCATGTTCTGCCATTGCCAAATGCCTTAACGCCTGAAACCAACAAGCTTCCCTGTACACGAATGGGGGGCCGCAGATAAAAATATATCAGCAGGGGAAGCACTGCGAAGAATGCAAAGAACCATGGTTTGGCAAAATGAATATTTGAGATCCAGTCGTACAACACTATTTTTTATATTTCATTAATGCACCACTTAATTTATCAATCGATGACGGATGACCGATGACCGATGACCGAATTCCATTTCCGCACTCCCATACTCATATACTTTATTTTCCTCTCTCATTTATTAATACAATCGCCGATCGTATAACGTCCCAGTTGTTTTCATTTTCATAAGGTCCGGGAATATATTTAGCGAATTTTACAAAATCCCCCATCCGCAGGGTCGTTGCCAGATTGGAAAAAACATCCCTGTCCATTCTCATGTCGCTTAGATTATGAATCAGTTCCTCACTTGTTTTTTCCATGGTGATCAGACCCAGTTTCCTGTTGAGAAAAATCCGGAGGGTATCATGTATTCCTGAATAATATTTTTTTACTGATGAAGGATCCTCGTGCAACATCTTCTTCAGTTGATCCAATGAAGCGAGGGCTTCATCCAATGGCGATATCCGGATAACAGAAGGTTCATTGGCAAACGGTTGACGGTTGACGGTTGGCGGTTGGCGGATGAACCAGACAAATAAAGCCAGCGACACCAATGTAACAGCTCCGAGAATCCAGGGAATGTATTTCACGTCAGGGTTTTCAATATCAATGATAGTTTTGATATCGTGATAATCCTTAGCTGTATCAATTTTACCGTAGGATATTTCAACTGCCAGTGAATCGGTTTTATAAACCTGTTTCCCAATCATAATTGCAAAAGAAGGGATGTAGCGGGTTCCTGAATCGAAACTGGTGAGTTTCCATTCGAGATGATAACTGGCACCACTAGCCGAAATCAAGGAATCCCTGCTTCCTTTTTCAATCAGTTCAAAATGCCGGATGCTGTCAAACTGGGGCAGCTGGTTACCAGACACCATGGGTGATTTCACGTCGAGACTTAACCTTAGTGGTTCCCCGATCAGGATCTCATTTTTATCGATGGAGGCCTTGATCACCGGTGTCTCCTGTGCCCATGCCAGGCTGTTGCCCGCAAGCAGGATCCCGATACAAACGATATAGGGGAGGGTCTTCGCCATCGGCTAGGCTGGTCGGTTTCTACCCACAAAAAATTTCTGTAGAATTTTTACATAATCTTCATCTGTACGCATATGGAGAAGGTCCGAGCCAGATTTAAGAAAAAGGGATTTACAGATTTCTGTCATTTTAAAAAAAGATTGCTGGTAATAATTGCGCTGGGTATAATCGGATGTGTCAACCCAGATCATGGCGCCTGTTTCAGCGTCTTCCACTTCTATCAACCCTGCGTCAGGAAGTTCCATGTCCATTTTATCATACACTTTGATCCCGATTAGGTCGTGTTTTTTCCCTGCAACACGAAGGGCTTCCTCATAATTATCATCCAGGAAATCGCTGAGTAAAAATGTAATGGTTTTCTGGCGAAGAGTATTGTTAAGAAATCTGAGTGCCTGTGAAATATTTGTTTTGTGATGTGCAGGTTCTGTTATGAGCAGGTCACGCACCATATGAAGTACATGATCACGTCCTTTTTTAGGAGGAATATATTTTTCGATTTTATCACTGAAGAAAATCAGTCCCACTTTATCATTGTTATTCACCGCAGAAAAAGCAAGTACGGCGCAGATCTCCGTGATGAGGTCTTTTTTCCTGCCCTTCAAAGTTCCAAATAAAGAACTGCCGCTCACATCCACCATCAGCATTACGGTGAGTTCTCTTTCTTCTTCGAATAATTTGCTGAAAGGATGGTTGAACCGCGCAGATACATTCCAGTCGATAAAACGTACATCATCACCCGGATAATATTCCCTCACTTCACGAAAAGCCATTCCGCGTCCCTTG
>Ga0207113_1116_pt1 | contig 22538 bp, 18 predicted proteins | sample Alteio_BWMinHeat_69_FD_153559 | JGI IMG/M metagenome (GOLD analysis project Ga0207113, IMG submission 153559) | Enriched cells from forest soil in Barre Woods Harvard Forest LTER site, Petersham, Massachusetts, United States -... | ecosystem: Environmental > Terrestrial > Soil > Temperate forest >... | reverse complement strand
TTTCATCCAGCGGATTTTTTCCCTGACGAATTCTTAAGAATCCTGCGCATTGTTCAAAAGCCTTTTCACCTAAGCGTGGAACTTTCAACAGTTGTTTTCTGTCAGTAAATTTCCCGATTTCATTTCTATGCTTAATGATATTGCCTGCAAGCGTCTCCCCGATCCCACTCACATAACTCAATAATTGTTTACCGGCTGTATTAAGATTAACTCCCACAGCATTCACGCAACTGATTACGGTCTGATCCAGTCTTTCTTTCAGTCTCACCTGGTTTACGTCGTGCTGATACTGACCTACGCCAATACTTTTCGGATCAATTTTAACGAGTTCGGCCAATGGATCCATCAGCCTTCTCCCAATGCTGATAGAACCCCGGACGGTAATATCCTTATCCGGAAATTCTTCACGTGCAATTTCTGATGCAGAATAAACCGAAGCACCGTCTTCGTTCACGAGGAAAACAGGCAGGCCCAGATTTAATTTTTTAATGAACTGGTCGGTCTCGCGCCCGGCGGTTCCATCTCCGATGGCGATCGCTTCTATACGGAATTGGTTCACCAGCACGCGAATTTTATTTTCCGCTTCTTCTGCCCTGGCCGCTTCGTGAATAAAAATGAGATCTGATTTCTGAAAGTCACCCTGTTCATCCAAACATACAATTTTACAACCTGTCCTGTATCCGGGATCAATAGCCAGTATCCTCTTGCTGCCAAGTGGTGAACTCAATAATAATTGGCGGAGATTCTCTGCAAAAACTGTGATCGCTTCTTCGTCTGCCTTTGTTTTCAGCGACATCCTGAATTCAGACTCCATACCAGGTTGCAATAACCGACGCCAGCTGTCTCTGACAGCTTTTTTTATTTCTGCGGCTGAATTACCGGAGCTTTTTATGAACTGTTCTTCGATTAAAGTCAGCGCGTCTTCTTCCAAGGGAGAAATATCCATTCTCAGATATCCCTCCATAAATCCACGGAGTACAGCAAGAATTCTGTGAGATGGAATGGTTGAAATTCTTTCTGAAAAATCAAAATAGTCCTTGAATTTAACGGCCTCTGTTTCTTTTCCTGTCAGCACTTTACTTTCCATTCTTGCAGTTTCTTCAAAAAGTTTTCTCATTTTTGACCGCACAAACTCATCTTCATTTATTAATTCCGCGATGATATCCCTTGCACCCAGGAGTGCCCCATCCACTGTGTTGATATCATCATTGAAAAAAAATTCTGCAGATTTTATAAGGTCTAATGGCTTTTGCTCCAGTATCAGCAATGCCAGTGGTTCCAGGCCTTTTTCACGGGCTGCCTGTGCTTTTGTTTTACGCTTGGGTTTATAGGGCAGGTATATATCTTCGAGTTCGACGACTGTGAGGGCGCTATTCAACTTCTGTTGGAGGATATCTGTCATTTTACCCTGATCGGTAATCGATTTCTCTATGGCCGTTTTTCTTTCTATAAATGATTTGAGTAATTTGTATTCATCCTGGATTTCCTGAATGACCACTTCATCCAGAGCGCCGGTTCTGTCTTTCCGGTAACGCGCAATAAAAGGAATGGTCGATCCTTCTTCAAGCAGCGCCAATACTGTTTCAACCTGTTGCGGACGGATCTTTAATTTTTCACTTATCTTGGACGCTATTTCAATCATCCCACAAAACTAATTGCTGTTTCGCTAAAGAAAAATTTTAATAATAAATCAATGATACGCCGCCTTTGAAAGTTTAATTTTTAAAATCTAAATTTATAGACGTGAAAAGATTGCCATTGACGATAACACTAATTGCTACTTCGTTTCTATTGGGCTTCGCTTTTAAGACAATAATATCTAATAAAAAAAATGCAAAAATGAAAAAAGTAACAGGAATAGGAGGTGTTTTCTTCAAAAGCAAAGATCCGAACGCAATTAACGAATGGTATAAAAAACACCTTGGGTTTGACACAACCCCGTACGGAACGAGCTTTGAATGGAGGCAGCTTGATGACAGCACTAAAAAGGGACTTACACAGTGGAATCCTTTTAAAGAAAGCACAAAATATTTCGAGCCTTCAACAAAAGACTTTATGATTAACTACAGAGTGGAGAATTTAGAAGCATTGGTTGAAGAATTAAGAAAGGAAAACGTAACTATCGTAGACAAAATTGAAGCATCTGATTATGGAAAATTTGTTCACATCATGGATCCCGAAGGAAATAAAATTGAATTGTGGGAACCGCCGGGGGAATGATCGTGGATGGTGGATGGTAGATGGTAAGGTGACAGTAGGCAGTTGACAGGATTATTGATAATTTTTACAATCCCTCATTCGCCACTTTAAAAAGTATCAGGTACTGAGTATTTTAATGTCATTCACATCAATTATATTTTTAGTGTATCCTCTCATAACGACATGAATCATTGCCTGACCAAGTTGTGCAAGACTGCAGATTGATGAAGGCGAGAGTGTTTCTATAACAGGGACCAGCCATTTAAACCATTGATAATAAGGCAGCACATTTTTTGCTCCTTTAGAAGGCTTGAGCATTCCCGGACGGAAAAGATAGACATGTTTAAATCCCAGCTTTTGTAAATCATTTTCTGTTTTGCCTTTCACACGTGCCCAGTGCAATCGTCCTTTTTCAGTTGAATCGGTTCCGGCACCGGAGACATAACAAAAACTCATATTATCATTTTGTTTCACGAGAACTTTTGCAAATCCCATGGTCAGATCATAAGTCATTTTTTTGTAAAGCTCTTTTTTCATGCCGATGGAAGAAACGCCCAGACAAAAAAAACAGGCATCATAACCACTGAGAGAGGATTCAATTGAACTCAGATCAAAAAAATCCTGAATGATAATTTCCAAAAGTTTCGGATGAGTAATTCCATACGGCCTGCGGGAAACGACCAGTACTTTTTCGACATCGGGTGAAAGAAGGCACTCTTGCAGTACCCCCTCTCCCACCATGCCTGTAACTCCGGTAATAATTACACGGATTTTATTCACTTAAAATAATTATCGCTGAGAAAATTTTCTGCCATAACGTTTGCCACCACCCATACTGCGTCCGGACGACGAAGCACTGCTGGCAACGGTTAATGGTTCCATCAAAGCTACATGAAACGGGTGATTACTTTCCACAGGAACGGTCTGACCGATAAATTTCTGGATATCTTTCAGATAGATTTTTTCTTCAAAATCACAGAATGAAATGGCTTTACCAAATGAACCCGCGCGACCGGTTCTTCCGATCCGGTGTACATAGGATTCGGGGATATTCGGCAGATCAAAATTCACTACAAGGGCCAGATCATCTATATCAATACCGCGGGCAGCAATATCGGTAGCCACAAGTATCTGCATCTTTCCGTCTTTAAATCCCTGCAGAGAACGTTCGCGCGCCTGCTGTGTTTTATCGCCATGGATGGCCGTAGCATTAAACCCGGCATGATTCAAATCCCGGGCAACACGATCAGCACCATGTTTTGTCCTGGTAAATACCAATACACTTTCGCGCGGATTTGATTTCAGCAAATGATGCAGAAGTGCGCGTTTTTCATTCTTCTGAACATAATATAATTTCTGATCGACCAGTTCGGCTGTTGTGGATTCGGGTGTTACGGTAATAGCAACCGGGTTGGTTAATATTTCCTTCACCAGAGATTGAATGGCAGGAGGCATCGTTGCTGAGAAAAAGAGCGTCTGTCTTTTCCGGGGAAGCCTGGAAATGATTCTTTTTACTTCATGAACAAATCCCATGTCAAGCATGCGGTCTGCTTCATCCAGTACAAAATATTCAATTCCGTTCAGAACAATATAATTCTGACTCATCAGATCCATCAGTCTGCCGGGTGTGGCTACGATAAAATCGCAACCACGGCGTAAATCCGATACCTGCCTGGATTGTGAAACACCGCCAAAAATCACTACGGATTTCAATCTTAAAAATCTACCATAAGTCTCTATGGATTCATGGATCTGTGTGGCGAGCTCGCGGGTAGGCGTTAAAATCAAAGCCTTCAATTGATGACCGCTCACTCCGGATGCCTGTTTCTGTTCATGCATACGTTGTAATAAGGGCAATACGAAAGAGGCGGTTTTTCCGGTGCCTGTCTGTGCACAACCCAATATATCCCTTCCGGCTAAAACGACCGGTATGGCTTGTTCCTGAATGGGTGTGGGGATTTTGTAGCCTTCATGGGCTACAGCTTTTTGTAAGGGCTCAATGAGTCCCAATTCTGAGAATAACAATTTGTATAATATTAAATAAAAAATGTGGTAAGGCTACCGCTGTTAATAGGGTACTTTACCTGCCTTACGTTATACTGATCTGGGGAAACTCTGCGGAAAATAGGACACAGAAGAAAACGCAGTAAAAGCAATAACATACAGAATTACAAAGATAGTACATTTATATGGATATATGAAGAAAGCGCTTTTTCTGCTTGTTTTAGTCACGAATATTAACACGCCTAACGCTGAACGCTCAACGCTGAACGCTAATACAGTTCAAATTGAAACAGGCTTAATAAGTGGTTTTTATAATAAAAATACAGGTGTAACAGCATATAAAGGAATTCCATTCGCTGCGCCTCCGGTTGGGGATCTACGTTGGAAAGCGCCGCAACCGGCTCTTCCATGGAAAGGTGTCAGGGAATGTCTTGCATTTGGCCCCAGTCCTATGCAACCCAAACCCGTTCCTTTTCTATTCCTCGGACCGGAGTTCGTCGTTCCGCAGCAACCACTCAGTGAGGACTGTTTATATCTGAATGTCTGGACCTGCGCAAAATCTCCGGACAAAAAAAGACCGGTGCTGGTTTGGATATATGGAGGCGGATTTATAACCGGAGGAGCTGCTGCTCCGGGATACTCAGGTGAAGAACTGGCAAAAGAGGGAATCGTTTTTGTTTCATTCAACTATCGCCTTGGAATTTTTGGATTTCTTTCCCATCCTTTATTAACAGCAGAATCTCCCCATCATAGTTCCGGAAATTATGCACTGATGGATCAGATCGCTGCACTGAACTGGGTAAGAAAAAATATAAGCGCATTTGGGGGTGATCCCAACCGGGTAACCATCGCTGGTCAATCAGCCGGTTCAGCCAGCGTAAATTGTCTCCTGGCTTCTCCCCTCGCCCGCGGCCTGTTTCAGGGCGCCATCGGTGAAAGCGGTTCCCTGGTTTTAGAAAATCCACTCTTAAGATTGCGCAGCCTGAAGGAAACAGAAAAAGAAGGCCTGAGGGTAACAGAAAAATTAAATGTGCCGGATCTGCAATCCATGAGGGCCATTCCAGCCGGTGAATTAGAGCAGAAAGGAGGCGGTTTTTTTTCGCCCATAACAGATGGCTATGTGATGCCCGTTTCGGTGGCAGAAGCTTATAAAAAGGGGCTCCAGACCCATGTCCCGTTGATTACAGGATGGAACGGTGATGAGGGAATTTTATTAATGATAAACAGCAGGGAAGTTTTCGCAAAGCAGGCTCGGGATTTTGGTGCTGATTCTATTCTTTTTAAAAAGTTCTTCCCTTCGGCAACGGATTCAGAATCCAATGCATCGCAGATTACACTGAGTGTGGATAAAATGATGGGTGTTTCGGAATATGCCTGGGCCCTGCATCAAAACGAAAATAATTCTCCCGAAACATACCTCTATTTTTTTACAAGGAAACCTCCTGCAGTAGGCGATAAAAAGCGTTTTGGTGCTTATCATACAGCTGAAATCGGATATGCCCTGCATAACCTTGACAGCATTCAGCGAGCCTGGTTAGCGGTGGACCGAAATCTGGAAAAAATAATGTCCGCTTACTGGATTCAGTTTATTAAAACAGGTGATCCAAACGGCACAGGTCTTCCTGTTTGGAAACCCTTTTCAGGAAGCGATCCACAAACCATGATCTTCAATGAATCTCCGGAATCCAGGCTATTACCAGGGAAAGATGCCCTGGATTTTCTTTATGCCCGATATCCCGGTAATCAGGGCAGGTAAGGAAAATATGTTTTTGTTAAGGAATCATGCCCAATAGAATGAATCCGGTATCTTTCAGCCTTTATAAACGATTTTTAAGGCCTTTTTTCCGAATTCTTTTAACCCCGGGTAGATAAGGTTTGAATACCTGCTAAAGGATCGGATCAATAGTTAAAGTAATATGTGCTTCAGATTAAGAATCATCTTCCTTGCCCTGTTTATTCCTTTATGTCTTTCGGCCCAGACAGATTGGAGTTTTGACGAACCGGACAGTCTGAAAGATCTGTCGGAAATTATCAATCACATCTTCCATAAGGATTTACTGAAGGACACAACCATCATAAGAAATCGCATACAGGTTGGCGTACTTCCCGCAGTTGGATACACTCTGCAAACCGGGTTCGCCGTGGTTGTGAGCACCAACGTAGTTATTTACAGAAGGAATCCCAAAGATTCCAGTCTGCCTTCCACCATCATCACAAGTGTTGCATACACGCAGAATAATCAGGTCGTACTTCCTTTCCAGGCTAATCTGTACTTCAATAATAATAAGACCATCCTTGTTTCAGACTTCAGGTACCTGAAATATCCTTCATACACATATGGACTCGGAATGAAAACCAGTCCGTCAGACCAGACCCAGCTCGATTACCAGTACTTTAAATTTCACCAGTCGGCTCTTTTTGAAATTCATCCTCATATTTTTATCGGAGGAGGATATGCGCTTGATTATTTCTGGGATATTACAAAAGTAGTTCCCCAATCGGGCAATACAGAATTTGAAAATTATGGGTTAAACGGAACTTCCGTTTCTTCAGGTATCCTTATGAATGTGGTTCGCGACACGCGCGACAATCCCATTAATGCTTACAGGGGCAGTTATTCCAATATTTTAATTGCCCCCAAATTTAAATTTATGGGATCTGATGAAAACTGGACTTCGTTATTGTTAGAGTGGAGAGGATATCTTCGATTCCCCGCGAGTTCCAATAATATACTTGCACTATGGAGTTATAACTGGCTCACCTTATCGGGTAAGCCTCCTTACCTGATGCTCCCCAGCACGGGCTGGGATAAAACTTTTAATACCGGAAGAGGATATATTCAGGGTAGATTCAGAAGTAATAATATGATCGATGCTGAATCAGAATACCGGATACAACTTACAAGAAATGGATTATTCGGTATGGTGGTCTTTGCGAATTTTGAAAGCTTCTCTAAAATTAACACGTGGGATTTTGAAGGTGTTGCTCCCGCTGGTGGCATCGGTTTAAGAGTAAAGCTCAATAAATTTTCCCGTACCAATATCGCAATTGATTATGGCTGGGGTCGCCAGGGATCACAGGGATTTTTCGTGAACTTAGGGGAAGCTTTCTGAGCAAGTGTGAGAGTGTGATAGTATGAGAATGTGAGGGTGTTTGCCTTAATTATTCAACACCCTCACACTCTCACACTCTCATACTACAAAAGCACTTTGTCTATTTCTTTCAATTCCGCGTCAGTGAAAGTCAGATTATCGAGGCACTTTATAGAATCTAAAAGTTGCTGGGTTTTACTTACACCAATAAGCACGGAGGTTACGATTTTATGACGAAGCACCCAGGCAAGCGCAAGTTGAGCAAGATTTTGCCCGCGGCGTTTTGCAATTTCATTCAGTTTTATGGCTTTTGCAATACGCTCTGGTGTAATCGCTGATTCTTCGATCGCACCATTCCCCCGGTGGCTATGTGCCCTTGAATCATCCGGAATTCCTTTCAGGTATTTATCCGTCAGGAGTCCCTGGGCAAGCGGACTGAAACAAATGCAGCCTACTCCTTCTTCTGTTAATGTTTGAAGCAATCCATCTTCTATCCAGCGATCGAACATGGAATATTTAGGCTGATGTATCAGACAGGGCGTGCCAAGATCCTTTAATATTTTAACGGCTTTTTTAGTTTCTTCAGGATGATAACTAGAGATGCCGACATACAACGCTTTTCCCTGGCGGACGATCTGGTTCAGGGCACCCATAGATTCTTCAATGGGTGTTCCTGGATCTGGCCTGTGATGATAAAATATATCTACATATTCCAGTCCCATTCTCTTCAGACTCTGATCGAGACTCGCAATCAGGTATTTTCTGGATCCAAGATCTCCATAAGGTCCGGGCCACATTCCCCAACCAGCTTTGCTGGAAATGATCAACTCATCGCGATGATCCCTGAAATCCTGTTTAAAGATTCTTCCAAAATTTTCCTCTGCCGATCCGGGCGGAGGTCCGTAATTATTCGCCAGATCAAAATGAGTAATCCCTTTGTCAAATGCGAGACGTAAAATATCGCGTGCAGTTTGCTGATTATCTATATCTCCGAAATTATGCCAGAGCCCAAGGGAAACGGCAGGCAACTGAAGTCCACTGATGCCGCAATGGCGATACTGCATTTTATCATAACGGTCTTCCTTGAAAGCATATTCCATAATGAATTGTATTGAGCTGCAAAGATGAAGATTTCAATTCAAATAAAATCCTTGTAACTGAAAGCTTTCATGGAATTCCCCTGGTGTACTTCCAATGGCAAACCACTTCAGTAATCATATTCAGATGATCATCCTGTCAGGATTGCACGGTAATCCGATGATCCCGGGGATGGTGTTAAAAATAAAAAAGTATTATAAAATTGTAAATTAATTACTGAGCTTTAGCTTAGTGATATCTTTGTTGAAAATGAAGAAATACTACCCTCTCTTTATTATTTTCTTTCCCTTTCAAATGATTTTTGGCCAACAGGGAAATGATCAATGCAGCGATAGTATGGCTACGCCGGAAACAAAAAACCTGTATAAAAATCTATATAACCTGATTGGGAAAAATATTCTGATAGGTCATCAGGATGATCCCTGTTATGGCGTTGGCTGGAAATATATTCCGGGTCGTAGTGATATAAGAGATATTACGGGACAGTATCCTGCAGTCTATGGTTTTGATCTTGGAAGAATTGAATTAGGACTTGCCTATAATCTGGATAGTGTTCCTTTTGAAAAAACAAAGTTATTCATCAGAGAAGCCTACGACCGGGGAGGTGTTATTACACTGAGCTGGCATTTGAATAATCCGCTTACTGGTAAAACGGCCTGGGACAATAAACCCGGAGCAGTAACTTCAATTTTACCAGGGGGTGAAAAAAATGCATTATATACAATCTGGCTTGATCATGTAGCAGATTTCCTTTCCAGCCTGAAAGGAAAAAATGGCGAAAGCATTCCGATCATACTCCGTCTTTTTCATGAACTCAACGGAACCTGGTTCTGGTGGGGAAAGGATCAATGCAGCCCGGACGAAATGAAACAGCTCTGGCGTTACACGATTCATTATCTGAAAAGCGAAAAAAATATTCATAACCTTCTGTATGCATTCAACACGGATAAATTCAGTAGCGGGGAAGAATACCTTGAAAGATACCCGGGTGACAAGTTTATTGATATCCTGGGTTTTGATATTTACCAGGGAGGAGCGCTTAAGGAAAATATCTCGTTTTCTGGATTCTTCAACAGCGAGCTGGATATGATTGACAGCATTGCTTCTTCCCGTCACAAAATACCTGCGCTTACTGAGTTCGGTTATAATACCATTCCCGACAGTACCTGGTGGACAAATGTTTTTTTCCCTGTCATCGTTTCTCATCAAATTGTTTACGCGCTGGCCTGGCGAAATGCCGACCTTAAACAATTTTATGTACCTTATCCTGGTTCATCTTCAGCATCAGATTTTAAAAAAATTTCATCCTCCGGAAAAATATTATTTGAATCAGGTATTAAATCAAAAAACATTTACAAATGAAACAGGTCATCTTAAGGCTTTACGGAATAATCTTGCTCAGCACATTTTTTATTCATGGTTACGCTCAGAAAGAAATTTTTGAAATGAGGGTTTATAAAATGAAGACGGCAGAACAAATCCAGGCAACAGATAATTACCTGGAAAATGCTTACCTGCCTGTTCTTCACAGGATGGGAATTAAAAACATAGGTGTATTCAAACCTCTTTCCAACGATACCGCCATCATAAAACAAATAATTGTAATTGTTCCCTATAAATCACTGGATATATGGAACAAAATGAAATCCAATGTAGAAACGGATCCCACTTACCCGAATTATGCAAAAGCATTTAATGATGCAGATACGGCACACTTACCTTATACCAGGATTGAATCAACTATCATGGAGGCTTTTCCTGATCAGACAAATATCATTCCGACAACATTAAAATCAAATCCTGAAGCGCTGTATGAACTGAGGAGTTATGAAAGTCCGACAGAAGAGCTTCACAAGATAAAAGTGGACATGTTTAATGCGGGTGGTGAAGTTGCATTATTTAAAAGGCTGGATTTCCAGGCTGTTTTTTATGCAGACGTTTTAAGTGGCAGCCGTATGCCCAATCTTGTTTACATGGTTGTTTTTGAAAATATGGCTTCCCACGATCAACACTGGAAAGAATTTGGAGCGAGCAAGGAATGGAAAACAATTTCTGTAGATCCGAAGTACAGAAATAATATTTCTGTTTCGCATATTGACAGTATCATCATGCACAGGACCGCATATTCCGATCTTTAATAAGACCCGCCAAGGATTAAATAGTATGGGAGTACTCCCATACTCCCATACTCCCCCCCATACTTTCCTAATGTTTCTTACTGCGGGAAGAATCCTTCGCCTTGTAAGTCGTATCTGCCAGAGAGGAGTTCGTTGCATTACCGGGAGCCGCAGAAGGAGGAATTATCCCGTTATTAGCTTCAGAATCTACTGATCCGGAACTTTTCGTTCCGGTTGTGTCTGCTGCTTTGGATGAACTGGAAGAATTACTATGACAGGAACAGAAAAACAGCGCTATAGCTGCGTAAGAAATCAGGCATATCTTTTTCATAAAATAATTTTCCGGAATCTGAGGATTGATTCGGCAGAAAACAGATCAGTAAAAAGGAAGTGGCTGGAAAGTCTGATCCATATTTACATATTCACGAATCTGGTTTCCATCTTCATAAATTACCAGAAATGATCTTCTCCGATCATCAGTCTTCTTTTGTAATTCAAGAATTTTGCCAACCAGGTATTTTTTATCCACCCAGGAAAAGCGACTTTCAATTTTAAGAAAATCCTGCAGGGAGTAGATCATTTCACCACTTTTCAAAATGTGAACGGTACTTACAAATCCTCTCTCAGATATGATTGGCGAAGTTTCTACTGTTTGCATAATAATTAGCTTGATCAGTGAATTTACAAGTCTGCCGAAGATATTGATGGAAATATTATCCACATATGTGGAACAGTTTTACACAGTCACCAAACGGCCCATCCCACCGGGACCAGGCTGAATAATATAATATAGGAAGATTGAACCCTTTGAAAACTTAATGTTCCTTTAAAAGCTGTTTAGCAGTTTCCATACCACTTACGACGGCAGACTCTACAGTACCAGGGAAAGGGCCGTCATAGTAGGCTTCTCCCGCAAAATAAATCCTGTTCTGTATGGACTCTCTGCAAATTGCCTTTGCAGGGCCGGATCCAACCAATGAATAACTATACGCTCCCCGGCTCCATGGATTATTCTTCCAATTAAAAATCCTGACATCTTTCAGTTCCTGTTTTATTTTTTCCATCGTAACTGAAAAAAGAGATGACAGATTCTCCAAAGCCTTCTCCAGAAAAAATGAATCCGGACTATCCGAATACTGTTCCGCCCTGGGTCCTCCCAGCCAGCCCGTCAGCACTGGAATGTTTTGCGGATATTGAATCCACCAGGTAGGAATAAATTCATCCGTAATAATAAAGTGAGCGTCGGGGATTATTTTTTGCCAGAATGGAGAGTGCCAGGTCATGACAATTTTTACAACCGTTCCAAATCCAATCTGACTGAATGCTCTCTGCTTTTCATCAATGGAAGGGTTAAAAAGGAGGGATTCAGAGGATGGTGTCGTTTGATTTAACAAACTTAACGGAAGGGTGATGATTAATTTGTCCAAATGAAATTCGGTTTGATCGTTAACCCATATATTGATTACATCAGACTCCCAGTCAATTCTTTTAACCCTGTGATTCAAAAATATTTTACCTCCCAGATTTGTAAATTCATTTTCTGCTGCATGAATAAGTGCTCCATAACCGGATGGAATATGAAATTGACCCGATTCTTCATGTTCCCATTCTGCTATAAGTGCCTTTGTACTGGCCCTTTTCGTATCGGCCAAATCAAACCCTTCAGCAAACCGGATGGCAGATTTTTTCAATTCGTCAAATTCATTTCCCGGGAAATATTTTCCCAGGAATTGGTTAAGCGGCAGGTCTTCTTTTATTGATTTCATTTTATTCAATAACTGATCCCAGCCATCTGCCATTTCGTAGTTCTCACTTATCCTGCCTTGGGATATCCTGTACATTTTACCGTGGATCGGTTTAAAACTGATGCGATATTTTTTTAACAGCCGAATTGTCTCCTGAAGATGGCCATGAATAAATTCAGGACCAGTTTCTATCCATATTCCACCTACGTCTATTGTTTCAATTCTACCACCCGTGCGCTGACTAGATTCAAAAATAGAAACCCGGTGGCCCGCATGCAGCAATTCGATTCCTGCAACCAATCCGCAAATGCCGGCTCCTGCGATTCCAATATTGAGTTTGAATTTTGGCATAAATTTTAGGATGGTATGGTTATCGGGAACAATTATTGCAGGAGCATGTTATAAAGATATAGTGGCCCTGGTAACCATGGTAACTTTACGATAAGAATATGGAAAAACCAGTAGAAAATCCAATAGGGAAAAATAAAAAGCAAAAATCAAAAATCAATAAAAAGGATCAGGAAACACATCTCGGATCTTCCAATGCTTTCGAGGAAACTGAAAATCCCTCATCAAAGGATCCGGATGATATAAGCGATGAAAAACTGGATGAACTGCTGGATGAATAAGATTTATTCCTATTTTGGGAAAACACCGTAATACCTGGAATGCAGGGCTGTTTGCCCGCGTATATTTGCCCAATTTCCATATGGAAAGAAACCTTTTTGGCATCATATAAGTATGTTATTAATAGAAACTCCGCCCATGTTAAAGATTATGATTGTTGAGGATGACCTGGACTTGTTACATGGTCTGCGGTTTTTACTTCAGGCTTATCACTGTAAGATTTGCCCATTATCTGATGCGGATGAGATATTAAAAACTGTCAGTCTTTTACAGCCGGATTTAATTCTTCTGGATATAAAGCTGGATCATGGAAATGGTCTGGATACCTGTCGTGAAATTAAAAACAGTTATTTAAAAACTACCCCGGTTTATATTATGTCAGGCCTCCCCGATGTTGAGAAAAATTCCTACGAAGCCGGTGCGGATTTTTTTCTGGCAAAACCTTTTGATTCAGAAACCCTTCTGGCAAAAATAAAAGAGCTCGAGAACACGAGTATTAGTGGTTAATTGTTAGTTTTTAGTTGTGCATGTTAATGTTGACTCATCAAACTCTACAGCATTAGAAACGAATTATCACCGGTAATTCTTTGATCAATTATCAATTAACAATTAACAATTAACCACTATTTTCGCCTACATGGAGAAAAACGCTGACTGGCAATGGGAAATATCGTCTCACAGACCCTGGTTTCGTCTTAACCTGCGCGAACTTTTTAATTATAAGGATCTCATCTTCCGATTTGTGCGTCGGGATATTATTGCCAGTTATCAACAGACGATCCTGGGTCCGATATGGGTTTTTCTTCAGCCTCTTTTTTCCACCTTTGTATATTTTATCATTTTTAGCCGGGTCGCAAAAATTTCAACAGACGGAATTCCACCCTTTCTGTTTTATCTTCCGGGAACTATTATCTGGTCATATTTTGCGGATTGTGTAAATGCCACAATGAACACATTCCAAATAAATGCTTACATCTTCAATAAAGTATATTTCCCAAGGATCATAGTTCCGTTAAGTACCATTCTTTTTCATTCATTTCGCATTTCCATTCAACTCCTTTTATTTTTGGTTGTATGTTCTGTATATGCTTTTAAAGGAAATCCGGTTCACTTAAGCTGGCAGGTTTTATTGGTTCCGATACTGATCATTCTAACGGCCTGTTTTGCATTGGGCGGCGGACTCATTATCAGTGTTCTTACAGCAAAATATCGTGACCTCGACAATATGACACAATTCCTTTTGCGTCTTTTTATGTTTGCGGCTCCTGTAGTTTATCCTGCATCACTGATTCCTTTAAAATATAAGTTTCTATTCTGGCTCAATCCACTGACACCTGTTATCGAAATATTTCGTTCTTCTTTTTTCAAATCGCATCCCCTTCCTATTCCGTATTTGTTGCTAAGTTTTCTGACAACCTTCATCATTTTGACGACGGGAATCGTTCTTTTCAACAAAAGGGAAATTCAAATCATGGACGTAATTTAAGAAATGGCAAAAAAACTGATCGAGGCAGAAAATATCTCTAAATATTACCGGCTGGGTGTACTTGGCTCGCGATCGCTAAAGGAGGATCTGAAACACTGGTGGGCAGGTAATCTAAAGAAATCCCTGGAACCAACGGATCCCGAAAGCAAACGCGATATCTGGGCATTAAGAGATATTAATTTTTTTGTTCAGCAGGGAGAAGTGCTCGGTCTGATAGGAAAAAACGGTGCCGGGAAGTCAACCTTATTAAAAATCATATCAAGGATTACTCTGCCGACGACGGGCAGGATTTCAGGAAACGGAAGAATCGCAAGTCTTTTGGAAGTTGGAACGGGCTTTCATGGCGAATTAACAGGACGGGAAAATATCTACCTGAATGGGAATATCATGGGAATGAAGAAAAAGGAGATTGACAGAAAATTCGATGAGATCATCGAATTCTCAGGTGTCTCCCGATTTCTGGATACTCCTGTAAAAAGATATTCAAGCGGAATGTATGTCCGCCTTGCTTTTTCGGTCGCTGCACATCTCGATCCTGAAATTCTGGTAATAGATGAAGTACTTGCTGTGGGGGATGCTGAATTTCAGCAAAAAAGTATGACAAAAATTAAATCAATTTCCAGAGAAGAAGGTAAAACAATTCTTTTTGTAAGTCATAATATCCAGACCATCCGGAATGTCTGCAACAGGGCATTGGTTTTGGATATGGGTAAAATTGTTGCTCTGGGAGATACGGAATCCGTGCTCGCCAGTTATGCAAAATTAAGCAGGGATCAGCTTCTGGATAATGACTTTTCACAGCAGGCAGTTCTGCCCGGGAACGACAATATCCGCATCATACGTGTCGAACTGATTCCTAAATATCTAAATCAATTTCAAGTAATTGATATAAGGACCGATTTAAGCATTCGCTTTGAATTTATATACCAGTCAAAAGAAGCAGGAGATCTGATGGTCATATTACAGGTTTTCAAAAATTCAGGTGAGTTAATTTTCGAACTTGCTTCAGCAGATTATAATTTCAAAAATGGCAGGGTAAAAGGTGAATCTGCTATCCCGGGAAATTTTTTAAATGACGGCCTGTACTATATCTCGCTGGCATTCGTTAAGAATTCATCAACCCGGCTTTTTTATTATGAGTCGTGTTTGTCCTTTGATGTGGAAGATTATAAAGATTCAGATAGTAACTACGGAAAATGGTCAGGAATTGTAAGGCCTGCTTTCCCTTTAAACCTTACACAGGAACATTAACAGAAATAATCTTACTATTATTCTTTTTAACTTTGTAAAGTCTCCAAAACAGCAATAATTCTACCTTCTGAATGAACGGAAACGAAAGTTTATTGAATGAATAACCGAATACCCCAGAAGCCTCCGGAAATTTTACCAGTTCCCGATCATATCAAAAGACCCTTATGGTCTGTGATGATTCCAACCTATAATTGCAGACAGTACCTGGCAGAAAATATCATGTCCGTGCTGGCCCAGGATCCAGGAACGGATCACATGCAGATTGAAGTAGTTGATGACTGCAGTACAGACACTGATGTGGAATCCCTGGTGAATGAAATAGGTAAAGGCAGGGTTAGGTATTATCGTCAGCCAGAGAATGTAGGAAGCCTTCGCAATTTTGAAACATGCATTAGCCGTGCAACGGGCTACTATATTCATTTATTACACGGAGATGATCAGGTATTAACCGGATTTTATGATGAAATTGAAAATCTTTATAAGGCTTTCCCTGATGCGGGTGCGGCTTTTACCGGATATACATTTGTTGATGAACAAAATTTACGCCTGTATGATAACCCGGAATTATTGAATGAACCCGGCCTGCTTAATAACTGGCTTTATCAAATTGCACGCACACAGCTTATTCAGCCTCCGGCCATAGTTGTCAGAAGATCTGTATATGAAAAACTGGGAAGTTTTTATGCGGTTCATTACGGAGAGGACTGGGAAATGTGGGTTCGGATCGCGGCACATTATCCTGTTGCACACAGTCCCAGAAAACTGGCATTATACAGGGTACATCAAAACAATATTACCAGCCGGTATTTTCTTACAGGACAAAGCATGACGGACGTATTGAAAGTGTTGGATCTCATCCAAAATTTCCTGCCGGTTAATGACCGGGCCGGGGCAAAGCGTTATGCAAAAAAACACCTGGCATATTATTTTGCTTACACATCAGACAAGATCTATCACGTATTCGGCGAACCCCATGTTGCACTGGAACAATCAAGACGCGCCATGAAAATGCATTTCAGCCACACTACTTTCCTGCAATGGCTGAAGATCAAAATTAAAATCCTTATAGGTTATAAAATGAAACGTGAAAAGAAATGGTTATACCGGCCAATTAATTTTTTCAGATAAACTTTTAAGGCGTAAAGCTTAAAGCATAAGGCTTAAAGCTTAAGGCATAAAGCTCTAGGCGTAAGGCGTAAGGCTCAAGGCATAAAGCCTTAGGCTTTTGGCTTTAAGCTTTTGGCTTTCTTCGGCCTTACGTAATTAAATAATTTTTTGAGGTTATTGAAGGGCTGTTCTACACAATACCAGGAAATGGTTGCACAGCCGATAGCAAGGATAAAATATATCCAGAAGCTGATATAGGGAGAAGCAAATATTTTTCCTGCAGAAGACAAGTCAATTCCGCTTCCAATTAAGGCATGCTGCGCGATCTCAAATAATTTCCAGAAAAATAATGTGGCAATCAGGTGATATAAATAAATACCATAACTGATTTTTGAGAGATATTGCACAACCCGGTTCTCCAAAAACAACTTAGCTATGCCGGTATAACCCCGGTTCGCAATATCAATTACGGTGACTGCAAAAAGTGAAATGAAAACCCTGTCCAATCCTATAAAACTCCGGTGATGATTCGTCAGAATCAGCAAAATCCAAACGGGGATAGCAATAATCGATGCCCATTTCAACCATTGATTATTTTCTTTTCCGGTATAATGCAAATATGCAAGCAAGGCGCCGGCGGCAAAGGAGTCAATACATGAAGGCATCAGAACAAGCATTGGAAATACCGGCTGATATGGAAAAATGGTAAGGAATATTATCCTGAAAGCTATCGCCGAAACAGCCATCAATAAGAATACTTTGAAAAGATGCTTTGTTGGAATGAAAAGGATGATCCAGGGCCAGATAATATAAAACTGCTCTTCTACTGCCAATGTCCATAAATGGACTGCGTAAGGACCCCAGCTACCGGTGATAAATATCCAGACGTTATAAATATATCCAAAATAATATCCCGGGTGTTGCCGCAGGTCATAGCCCTCCAAAGGGAAAAGCCAGAGTATAAGCAGATAAAGGTAACAGGCGGGGAAAATGCGCAAGGTTCTACGGGTAAGAAATGCCACGGCTACCTTCCACACCGCCATACCTTTCCCGATCGCTTTTCGCTTGGCATCAAGCAAAATCCTTGTGATCAGGTAACTGCTCAAAACAAAAAAGAAAACGATAAATGAACCCAGGTCGTAGCGCCAGCTTTTAAGTCCGATAAGAAAAACAGAAAAATGATAAACGACCACAAATAATACTGCACAGAAGCGAAGCCCCGATAACTGAGGCTTAAACTTGAATTTTGTGACTGGCTTTTCCTGTTCAGATATGGTCAATACAGTCGTTTTGAATGGATCTGGAAGGGTTTAATCCTTTTAAACGGGCAATTTCCCAATTTAGTACAGTTTCCCAATACCTAAGTTTTGGAAAAATAATGTGAATTGCTTTTAAAACTGGAAATCACAGAGTATATTTAAGTCTCCCCATCATCCTTTGATCCCCGCTTTTCGTATTCCTATTGTTGAATAACTGATCCTTTCCTTACAAAAGACCGCCGTTCGTCACCTTACGACTTCTTTTAAATTGATCAGTATGAAAACTTCAACTCTACAGGGAAAATATTATTTATGTATTTCCAGAATTTCTAAAAGCAGAACCGGACTTATTATTTTTATTTTTTTATGTTTTCAATTCGGTGAAGCAAAAAGTCAGAGCTGCAGCCTGTGTTGCATTCCTTCATTTCCATCTCTCACTGTATATCAGGCATTTCAAACGGGTCATGGAATGGGGTTTGGAGTAGAAGCCGGCACCTGGAATAAAGACGCTGGAAAATTCAGTTATTTTATTGGTACCAGCATGGTATGGACAGGTATCAGCAATCCCGAAACAAAAACAAACAATTCTCCCAATCAGACACTGTTAAGTTTTTATGTGAAGGGACAATATAAATTAACGAACCACCTGTATATTGTGGCCGCGCCAGGTATTGTAAATCTTTCTTATTTAGAATTACAGACTGGTCTTAGATATATATTTCCGGTAACCAGTAAAATTGGTATTGGTATTGAACCTGCGTATGCAATAAATCAAAAGCAACTGGTTGTGAATGCAAATCTGCACTTCGCTTTAAGATAAAAAAAATCCATGCAGCGAATATAACACTGCATGGACCTTCGCGAAAAGATTAATGTACTTTATCTACATTATTGTATTTGTCTGTCCAGGCATCTATTTTAGGTTTGTCTTTTCTGGATTCATAAATTGTAATCAGCATATCATATGCATCCCTTAATGCGACCTTATCAGCCTTTTTTAATTTCCCCTGCGAGCCCAGTAACTGATCTACTTTTTCCAGATATGGAATGGCCTCATCAAATTTTTTGACACTCATGGCACGATAATCCTGCCTCTTTTTCAACTCATCTGCATTGGTATTCCCTTTTGGTTTACCCAGTATCTGAAATTCTACTCCCTCGTTATATGAAATCTGTCCGAGCACAAGTGAAGTCTGTGGATAGTTGGGATTCAGTTTAAAACTTGTCTGTAGTCTGTCCTGTGCTTTTTTAATGAGATCATCTGAATTCGCCACCCGTTTACCCGTACTGGTATCCGTAGCATACTGATAAAGTTCCAGACCATAGTTGAAATAATAAATGGCGCTGTCAGGGTGTTCTTTATTGATCACCTCATATTCTGCAAAGAGGGAATCTTTGTTACCGCTTTTCCTTAGAGCATCCAAGGTTAGTTCATCATAAAAAATATCATTCGGATATCGCAGTTTTCCCAATGCAGTGTATTTAGCTGCATTTTCCTTATCTCCTTTTCGGGTATAATAATCAGCCAGCCATTTATAGATTTCCGCCATATCGTTTCCGCCGATTTTTGTAATACCAGAATCTGCGATGGTCTTATAATAAATAAGTGCTTCATCGCGCTTGTCTGCTTTTTCTGCAGATATACCTGCATATAAAGTAGCAGTGGAATCCATAGATTGTTTGATCCAGCCTTCCTTATACATAAAGCCAATGGCAGAAATGGCTCCTTTGAAATTCATGAGTGCTTCCGCATATTTCTGTGCATTATAATCGTTTGCTCCTGTCTGGAAAAGACCCTGATATATTTCATTGATGGGTTTGTAACTATCCAGAACAAGCAACGCAAATTTTTTATCATCATACTGGACATAATTTTTCAATGCTGCCAGTGATTGAAGTAATGCATCCGGATACTGAGTCTTCAACTGATCATTTACTGCGATGGCGTTATACACTTTAACTTTGTAATACCATGCTTCAGCATTCTTCTGGTTCTTATCCACCAGCAGGGTCTTGTCAATTTCGTCTTTGGCTTCTGCCAGTTTATTTGCTTTCAGTAATTCTTTTACTTTATCAACAGATTGAGCAAACAATCCTGTACAAACTACAGCCATAACAAGGCTTAAAAGCATCCGTTTCATGAGATTTTTTATTTGAAGTTTTCTGATGACGTTATTCTGGATTCGGTTCTGATGGCAAGATATCCAAAACCGGGCCTTCCCCCTCTTTTACCTCTGAAATTGTTGATTCTTCATCAAGCTGTGTAATGGCAGCTATTCCATCTCCCTCATCAAGGCGGATCAGTTTGACCCCCTGGGTAGCACGACCCAGTTCACTGATTCCCTGAACTGGCATTCGGATTGTAATTCCTGATTTGCAGGTAATCATCAGATCTTCCTTTTCTGTGACATCAAGTATGCCGACCAGCTTACCTGTTTTTTCAGTAACCTGAATGGTTTTGATTCCTTTACCTCCCCGGTTCGTTACGCGGTATTCATCTACCAGGGTGCGTTTTCCATAACCGTTTTCGCTAACAACCAGCACGGTTCTGGATTTATCGTCCTTATTGACACATATCATGCCAATCACTTCATCCAGATTATCATCCACTTCAATACCGCTTACCCCGATAGCGCCCCTTCCCGTCGGTCTGACGTTCTCTTCAGGGAAACGTATGGCACGTCCGGATTTAACCGCCATCATGATTTCAGAATTACCTTCTGTTAAGCGTGCTGTCAGCAGCTGATCATTTTCAAGAATGGTAATCGCGTTCACACCGCTAAGCCTTGGCCGGCTGAAATCTTCCAGCTGTGTTTTTTTGATAACACCCCGCTTGGTGCAAAGCACGATATAATGACTGTTTAAAAATTCCAAATCCTTAAGATCTTTCACATCGATGATGGCTTTTATTTTATCATCGAGGGGAATCTGTATCAGGTTCTGAACTGCACGGCCTTTACCTATACGGTCTCCTTCAGGTATCTGGTAAACATTCAGCCAGAAACACCTTCCTTTTTCAGTAAAAAACAGCAGTGTATGGTGAGAACTGGCGACAAATAAATGTTCAATATAATCTTCAAGCCTGGCCTTCCCTCCGCTCAGTCCTCTGCCACCCCTGCGTTGCTGACGATATTCAGTAGCCGAAGTTCTTTTAATATAACCATTATGAGATATGGTAATGACAACATCTTCTTCCTTGATCAAATCCTTGATGCGGACTTCATCATCGAGGTAGGTGATTTCAGTTCTGCGAGTATCACTGAACTTTTCTTTTATTTCAAGAAGTTCTTTCCGGATAAGAGCAAAACGTTTTGCTTCATCTCCCAGTAAATCTTTTAAGTATGCTATTTGCTTTTGCAATTCATCAAATTCATTGCGGATCTTATCTCTTTCCATACCTGTCAGGCGTTGCAGGCGCAGTTCCAGTATGGCTTTGGCCTGGATCTCACTGAGACCCCAGCCTGCATTGATCAGATTATCTTTAGCCAGATCGGGAGTAGATGATGAACGGATCAGTGAAATAACTTCATCCAGGTGGTCAAGGGCAATTAGGTAACCCTGTAGTATATGCGCTCTTTTTTCGGCTTCTCTCAATTCAAACTGAGTTCGGCGGATAACCACCTCGTGGCGGAATTCTATAAATTCTGAAATAATTTCTCTGATATTGAGCGTTCGCGGTCTTCCTTTTACAAGGGCCACATTATTGATTCCATAAGAGGTCTGGAGTTCAGTATGTTTGTATAACTGATTAATAACTACATTTGCTACGGCGTCCCTGCGGAGGTCAATAACAATTCGTATTCCTTCCTTTTCATTGGATTCATTACGGACATCAGAGATACCTTCAATGGTTTTTTCATTTGTCAACTGGGCAATCCGGTCACATAGTCCGTCGATATTTATCTGGTAAGGAGTCTCGGTTATTATGATCTGTTCGCGGCCATTATTTTTTGCATCCACATGCAGTTTACCACGTAGTACAACACGTCCCCGTCCAGTATGCATGGCAGCTTTTACGCCTTCCATACCAAATATCACTCCGCCTGTGGGGAAATCAGGAGCTTTTACATACTGCATAATTTCTTCTACAGTAATATCTCTTTTGTCAATAAATGCCACGCATCCATCGATGGATTCAGACAGATTATGAGGAAGCATATTGGTAGCCATACCTACGGCAATTCCACTGGCACCATTGATCAGCAGCTGTGGAAAACGGGAGGGTAAAATCGTTGGCTCCGTCAGGGATTCATCAAAATTGGGCTGAAAGTCCACCGTGTCTTTATCGATATCCTCCAGCATGGCTTCAGCGAGCCGGTGCAAACGTGCTTCAGTATAACGCATTGCAGCAGGACCATCTCCGTCCTGACTACCGAAATTTCCCTGTTTGTCAACAAGCATGTAACGTATGCTCCACTCCTGCGCCATCCTGACCATGGTGTGATATATGGCCGCATCTCCGTGTGGATGATATTTCCCCATCACTTCACCCACGATTCGGGCAGATTTCTTAAATGGCTTATTACTATTACTACCCAGTTCATTCATCCCGA
>Ga0207113_1097_pt2 | contig 22719 bp, 12 predicted proteins | sample Alteio_BWMinHeat_69_FD_153559 | JGI IMG/M metagenome (GOLD analysis project Ga0207113, IMG submission 153559) | Enriched cells from forest soil in Barre Woods Harvard Forest LTER site, Petersham, Massachusetts, United States -... | ecosystem: Environmental > Terrestrial > Soil > Temperate forest >... | reverse complement strand
AAAAAATATCAAAAAATATTTAATGGGAATTGTATGTCCTGAGTCCGTCATTCACTTCTTAAACTAACTGTATGAAATTACTTTCATCACTGTTGATGTGTATATGTTGCATACACGGATTTAGCCAGGGTATTGTAAAGGACAGCACGTATAAACAGGTCAGCGATAAAACACTTGATAAACTCAGCCAGTCTTATGCTGGTTTGGACAAATCTATTAACCAGCAGTCAAATGATATTGTAGACAGATTTCAAAAGCAGGAGTTGAAACTGAGAAATATGCTGCAAAAAAAAGACAGCAGCGCCGCTCAGCAATTGTTTTCCAACAGTGAGGCGACTTTTCAGATGCTGAAATCGAAATTGCAGCAGCCCTTGTCCACAAATACCATAAGTTCACTGAAGAATTATGTACCAGGGCTGGATAGCGTAAAAACTGCTTTGCAGTTTCTGAACAAATCAGGCCTGTCGATTGCAGGCAATCAAAGGGCGACGGCTCTGATAGGACAGATAAATCAACTCCAAGCAAGTTTTCAAAACGCCAATTCAATTAAGGAATATTTATCCCAACGAGAAGCAAATCTCCAGCAGGATCTTAGCCAGTTTGGTTTAAGTAATAAACTTGCAGGTTTGAATAAACAGGTTTTTTATTATCAGCAGGAACTTAGCCAGTACAAGGAAATTCTGAATGATCAGCAGAAACAACAGCAGGCGATACTCTCTGTAATAAAAACTATTCCGGCCTTTCAGAAATTCTGGCAGAACAACAGTACTCTTTCACAGTTGTTTCCGATGCCTGGAAACACCGGAACAGTACTCGCTGGTGTTGGGCTTCAGACAAGCATTCAGGTCGGAAAAAATATCCAGCAGAGATTAGGGACCAATATGGATGACGGCGAAGCGAACGCTTCACAGTTTATGCAGCAGCAAATAGGTGGTGCGGGTCAGACTCAGATGGATCAGCTAAAAGACAAACTGGATAAACTGAACCTGGGCAGCGGAAACAGCGAAATGACTTTACCGGATTTTGCACCGGCATATACTAACAGAAAGTCATTTTTCGACAGACTGGAACTGGGATTTAATATCCAGAACAATAACAGCACCAATTTTCTTCCAACGATTACAAATCTCGGGCTTAGCCTTGGTTATAAATTAAGCAAAAATGCAACTATTGGATTTGGAGTCAGCTATTTACTCGGGCTTGGAGCCGGGATAAATCATATTCGACTGAGCAATCAGGGGATAGGTTTTCAAAATTTCGTGAATATTAAAATAAAGGGGAGTATATGGTTGACAGGCGGGTTTGAATATAACTACATGCAGCAGTTTTCCAGCATCAGCAGCATAAAGAATCTTGAACTCTGGCAAAAGAGTGCACTCATGGGACTGATGAAAAAATATAATGTGGGAAAGAAATCAGGCAATATCCAATTATTATATGATTTTTTGGCTGCCCGAGAAGTGCCGCAGAGTCAGCCTTTGAAAATCCGTTTTGGATTTAATCTTAATTAGATATACTGATATTCAAAATATCATCTTTAAGCTTTATACACTTAAGAAAAGTAAAATGAAAATTTATTATTTGCCTCTTGTTATATTTTCAAATTCTTTATTGGCACAGGCATCCAATCCAAATGCCTTTGCTTTTCCTTCTGTGAATAATAATTTTTTGGGAAAAACTAATTCATCAGGCACTGATGTCGGAGTGGATTATTACACGGGAGCAGCCCAGGTTGATATCCCCATTTGCGCTCTTCCTTCCAGGGATGTAAAAATTCCTGTTTCATTAAACTATGTAGATGGTAAAGGTGTAAAGTTGCATGAATATGCCAGCCAGGTTGGACTTGGATGGCAGTTAGATGCCGGAGGGTGCATTACCAGAGTGGTGAGATGCTTTCCTGATGAACAGGAAAATGGATATCTGGGAACCGGTACCCAGCCAAGCGGTGCACTTCCTGCTGGCCAGCAATGGGGAAAATTGATTGTAGCTAACCCTAGCAAGTCTACGATGACTAATGCTGAGCAATTTGCTGTATTTGGTGGGGCTGGTAATGGCGGGGGCATTCCAACGGCAGATGGGGAACCGGACCTGTTTTGTGTTAAAACACCTTTTTTTAGTTTTCAGTTTGTATTTAATGCAAATGGCGTCCCTGTTTTTTCTAATACAAATGGTTATAAAATTATTTCAACTAATTTTTATAATTCAACTAATTATTTTAATAGCTCTTTTGAAATTATCGATGATCAGGGAAATCAATTTTATTTCGGCAGTAGTTCCCAGAGCCGTGAATCAAATTCAGACTCACTTTATAGTGTACCCTATATATTTATTTCTACTTGGTATCTGGATAAAATTGTTACATATAATTCAAAAGACAATATTTCTCTGACCTACCAGGCTGCGACTACAAATGATACAACTTACAGTTATAGTTGGAGTGAATCAACTTGTGGGTCGCAAAATCTGACATTATTAAATACAGGTAGAAACATCATTACCCAGCCAAAATATGTCTCTACCATCGTGTCATCCCTTGGAGAACTGGATTTCAATTATGCGTTTACAAGGCAGGATGATCATAATGCGCCGTCTTTAAGCAGCATCGTAATGAAAGGGTATAATCCCCAAACACTTTCCAACAGTTCGACTCTTCAGACTTACAATTTTAATTACGGTTATTTTGGTACACCCTCGACCGATCCTAATGTTCTTAGATTATCGCTTAATAGCGTTACTGTGACCGGAAGTTCAACAAATACATCTACACCTTTGACTATAGCTTCTTTTGGATATTATACGACTTACAATCTTCCCAATAGAACATGGCTTGCTTTTGATTATTGGGGCTATTGTAATACTGTCACGAATCCGCCAGCTAGCTACTATACCTATATTTATGATGAAGCTGAAACTCCATATGCAGTTTATGCACAAGCTGATATCCTGAATTCGGTCACAACAACGCAAGGTGGTTCCTGGAATATAACTTACGAATCTAACTCTATTACCGGTACCACGGTTGGCGGACTAAGAGTAAATAAAATATCCCACAACACTACTGGACAGACGCTTTATAAGACTTATCAATATATTGACAATAATGGAGTGAACTCGGGTCAGATATATACCCCTCTTTACAATAGTCTTTCTTTTCCGCTGATAGGGTGTACACTGTACTTGAGTGCATCACCATTTATTTTAAATGATATAAACGGGGATTTTATTGGATATTCCTGGGTTAAAGAAAACGAACAAAATGGTGGGTATACTTTTTATAATTTTTCAAATTTTAATGATGCAGTTGATGCAGACACGTTAGGTAATAAAGACATAAGTACCATTGTTTATCAAAATATGTATGGTTTTAACTACTATGTCTCTTCGACCAGTTTAGCTTACAAACGCGGACTTCTGTTAGCAAAAAAGAGCTACAACGCTTCAGGGACTTTACTTCTTCAGTCTACTAATACTTATGCTCCTGAAAATCATAGTTCAACCGATGCTGCTGCGTATGCAATATGGATTTTAACTGCAACAACTCAAAGTACTCAAGCCAATTTTTTTGGCTACGACACTTATTCGACGCCTTTGGAAAACTATCGCCTTGTTCAAACAAATAACCAACAATTTGACCAAGTGACAACTACCAATTCACTGACGACAACTACCAATTACACTTATGATCATTTGAGTGATCCACTAAACAATAACAGACTTGTTGACACCATTTCAACAATTGATTCAAAAGGACTTTCTCATATTCAATCATATTATTACAATGTGGATGTTTCAAAAACACCTGGGATACCTATGATTACTAGCCCCGAAACGACGGCTATTAATACTATGAATTCGAATAATAAAACAAATGTTGTGATTCATTCGATCGATAATCGAAATGGTACTATAAACCAGGTGCATAATTCCTATGCATCATTTTCTTATGGTTTGGCAACTAGAATCTATCAGGCTAATTCGGCCTATTATACAAGTGACCCAATTAATACAGCAAATACCTTAGTAAATCAAAAATCGTATTATTATGATGCTAGTCCTTCAAATCTGATAAGCGGTAATAATTTGGGAGGGTTTTATAATTCGGTCAGTTTCGGATATAATTTATCGTTGCCTATTGCAAAAGTAGAAAATGCAAACAGTACAGTTGCTTATTCAAATCAGCCACAGTCACAGATTGGATATATTACCGTTCCAGGTCACGCTACTGGCACTTATCAGGCTACGTTTACCACATTTACTTCTGGCACAATAACGATAGCAATGCCAACTGGCAGTTATCTGGCAGGTTCAGTCACCTGTTATTTTTCATATACACTAATAGGGCCATTAAATGAATCGGGTAATTTATGTAATAGTTCCGTTTCAGGGTATACATGTCCTTCTTCGAATTCGTATAGTTATAATAATGCTCCTGCAGGGACATATACATTATCCGTCTCCGTAATAACCAATACTGCTAATTCAAATGTCACTGTCAGTTATTCTTACACGGGTTTTCAAGTCATAGCGACACCATCGACGGAATTCTTTTTTGAAGGATTTGAAGAAAATGGCGGTGCTACAAGCGGTAACGCCCACACTGGCAACATGTATTATAACACAAACTACACTGTTCCATATACACCGCCTAATGGAAGGAAATATTTGATACAATGGTGGAACCTGGCTGGGGGGCTATGGAATTTTAACCAACAGACATATACAACTAATATGGTTTTGACCGGTCCGCTGGATGATGTCAGAGTTTTCCCATCTGATGGATTGATCACTACATATACTTATAATCCTCTCGCAGGCGCGACTTCAAAAACTGATCCAAGCGGACGCACAGAGTCATATCAATATGATGGACTTGGAAGATTAAATATAGTTAGAGATAACGATGGAAACATTACTAAAAAATATTGCTACAACTATACCGGGCAATCAAATGCATGTCCCGCCAATACAACTATCAACAGTCAATACAACATTTCATATGTAGCTTGGAATATTGCTTTGACAAATATTTCCACAGGAACAATATACAATCTTTCGGAACCCTATTATGTGGGAAGCAACACAAATATTGGAACTGTGCCAGCAGGCAACTACAACGTTTCCATAACTCAGGTGGGGGGTAGTCAGACGCATTATATTTATTTCGGACCTTATTATCAAGCTGGGACAAGCATGTCTCTAACCAATGTTCCTGTAGTAGGCACTATCAATATAAACATCCCTGATTAAATATATTATATGATAAAGAAAATAATGATTTTCTGCTTTCTTTTTTTATTTTTTAAATATGCTTCTGCATTAGATGATATTTATGGAATCAGGTTTATGGGGCTTGACAGCAATGAAATAAAGCTGAATCAATTTGCTGGCAAACAAATAATTGTATTTGCATTTGATGCTTCCAACCCGGAAATCAAATTGATGAAGAGCCTGGATTCAATTTATAGAAAATCGAATGGAGGAATCGTAATCATTGGTATTCCCGTCAATGACATCGATATTAATCCTGCCTATAGCAATACCAGTCTTCTTTCTCTGATTAGAGACAGTCTAAATATAAGCTACCCAATAGCACAGGTTTCTCATGGTAAGAGGGGCATTAACCAACACCCCCTGATGCGGTGGATAACAACAACTTCCAGGAAAAATCATTTCAACATTGATTTGGATAATTCGAGTGAAATATTTGCCGTTAGTTCGGATGGTGTTTTGTACGGAGTACTACAAAACGGTATGCCTTCAGACAAAAAAATTATCAACTATATTTTGAATAATGAAGCGCGCGAATAAGTTTGCATAAACGTGAAAAATGATTAGAAATAAAAATAGCAATTGAACCATCAATGAATTCCAAATTGATCATTATGAAAAAATATTGTGTTATTTTTCAAATATTAATTTCTCTGAGTTTAGCATTATCATGGTATAATGCAAATTCGCAGTCTCCAGCGACACCATTGCCGCCCTATCCAAGCAACATCATTGTTAATTCTTTCAACTGTTGGTCAACCCATAAGCCCATAATTAATGAGGCCGACGTATTCTCAAGTCTGAGGTCACTTAATGAGGTATCGCAGGTTTCGCAATATTCTGATGGATTTGGTAGAAGTCTGGAAAATGTAAACAAACAGGGCAGCCCACTGGGCAATGACATGGTTAGTGCTGACTACTATGACCCTACTACCGGAATTCCTGTTTTAAACTATTTACCATTTACTGTTAGTGTGTCAAGCTCCGGTGATGTTATTAATGATGGGAGCTTTAAGCTGGGATGTTTTCAGGAACAAATTTCATTTTATAACACGTACCTGACAGGACAGCCTAATGAAACAAATATTGGCACCGGCAGTACCAACTGGGCATATAGCCAGACAAATTTTGAGCCTTCTCCACTGTACAGAGTGCTGAATAATTATTCGCCCGGAACTAATTGGGTTGGAAGCCAGGGATCTTCCACGCAACATAATGTTCAGCAGGAATATCTTTCAAATACCGCAGTTGACAATGTGCAAATATGGAATATTTCTGCATGGAGCGTGTCCAATCCCGAAACTAACATTATCCCAACCAGCAATGGATCTTACGGTGCCGGTGAGCTTTTTAAAACCATCGCGACAGATGAACAGGGTCGCCAAAATGTGGTTTTTAAAGATCAATACGGGCAAACAATCTTAAAAAAAATACAAATCCAGGTTTCATCTACTCCGCTCGATAATGGTACCGGAAGCGGATATTCCGGCTGGATTTGTACTTACTATGTTTATGATGACCGTGGTCATATGCGTTTTATTATAACTCCGGACGAAGTTACCCTGATGGCCACTGCTAATTCCTGGGTGATCAGTCAGACGCTGGCAGACGAATTGTGTTATCGTTTTGAATTTGATCAACCTGGCCATATGGTTGTCAAAAAAACACCCGGAACTCCTACGGGAACTCAGGGTGAGATCTGGATGGTTTACGATGAAAGAAACAGACTTGTGATGGAACAAGATGGCAATCTTCGAAATATTTATAAATGGCAGTACATACAATATGACAATTTAGACAGACTCCTAACGAAGGGGTTGATTACAGATCTGACTTACTATAACAATCTTAGCTATCAAATTACAAATGCATCCAGCAGTTCAAATAATTCTTCAGGAGTTTCTGCGTGGCCAATATTATCCAATTTTACTCCCGAAATATTAGCCCAGACATTTTATGATAATTACACAAATATACCGTCAACTCTATCGCAAACAACGGATGCAAGTGTAAACGGAACCGGAAATACAACTGCGTTTACAACTTCTTACAATGTTTCTCCCAATTATGCCCAACCCATTACTCAAAGTTCAATGACACAGGGTCTCGTTACCGGTGCAAGCGTGGAGGTTCTGGGATCAAATGGTGGTCAATATATTTCAAGTGTCAGCTTTTACGATGAAAAAGCAAGGATTATACAATCTCAAAGTATTAACTATACCAAAGGGAAAGATATTACCACTATGCAATATAGCTGGGATGGGAAAATGCTCAGCAGTTTAATGTATCATAATTATGCCAGTACGGTAAATCCTCAAACGCACTCGGTCATTACAACTATGACCTATTATACTGTCGGCCGACTGAATACCATCACTAAAACTGTGAGCAGCACAATAAATGGTGTGGCTGTCAGCTCACCCGCAACTACGATTGTCACCTGCAGATATGATGAATTGGGACGCCTGCAAACCAATATTTTTGGAAATAGCCTGGAAACACAGGCGTACGGATATAATGTCAGGGGATGGCTGCTTGGAATAAATACCGGTTTTATAAGCAGTGGAGGATCTAATTATTTTGGAGAAGAAATTGGATATGATAAATCCAATTCTCTTGCTCCGGGAAATAGTTATTTATATCCTTTGTTTAATGGAAATGTCGGTGGAACAGTCTGGAAAAGTAAAGGCGATGGAATCAATCGTAAGTACGATTTTTCTTATGATAATGCCAACCGGCTTACTAGCGCTGCTTTCCTGCAAAATTCATCAGGAAGCGCATGGGATAAAACTTTTATCGATTTTTCAGTCAGCGGTCTTTCTTATGACGCGAATGGTAATATCGGCGCTGTAATTCAGAATGGATTTGCACAAAGCGGCGTTACTCCAGTAGACAATTTATCTTATAATTATTTAAATGGTGCGGGAAACAGCAACAGACTACAATACGTTAATGACGCTGTAAATGTGACAAATTCAACTCTGGGAGATTTTCATTTCCCGGGAGGAACAAAAACGGGTTCAACAGTAGATTATAGTTACGACGCGAGTGGCAATACGGTCAGCGATAATAATAGATCAATTTCAGGAATCTCATATTATAATTTTTACAATTTGCCACAAACCATTACGGCTATTAAAGGGACCATTCAATTTATCTACGATGCGGCTGGCAATAAACTTAGTAAAATAGTTACAGAAAATAATGTATTGATAAAGAGCATCGTAGTAAACAATTCACTTTTAACTAATATTACGACCAACATAACAACCACAACAAGATATATAAGTGGATTTGAATATAAAACCATCAATTATACAAATGCTTCTCTTGCTCCGCTGAATAACCCGAATACTGATGTCTTACAGTTTATTAGTGATGAAAATGGAAGATTGCGCTTTAAACCAGCTATTGGAACTGTACCCGCCAGTTTTGTTCATGATTACTTTATTAAAGATCATTTGGGAAATGTGCGGGTAGGATTAACGGATGAAAGCCAGCAGGACATTTATCCTGCTGCAACAGGCGAAACAGTAACCTATAACGGTGGTGTTGCCCAGAATTACGAAGCTCAGTATTACAGTTTTAATTCCAGTGATTTTATTGGCACTTCGACGCTCCCTTCCTGGTATACCAGCATGCCAGGTTCAACTTATATGAATGAAAATGGAGGTGGAACTCCAACCAATCTTGTTGACATCTATAGCAATGTTACCGCCAGTAGTTCAGAAGTTTTTCGTTTATGCGGGAATACGGCCAACAATCCTACCGGTGATAATTTCGGCCTTGGAATAACTCTTAAGGTGATGGCGGGGGATCAGATTAATATATATGGGTTGAGCTTTTGGCATAATACAGGCAATCTGCCATCCGGCACTTATCCGGTTTCTTCAGTAATTAGCTCACTACTCAGCTCATTTGGGAATAGTGCCGCAGTCCTTTCTACTACAAGTCATTCGGCTTTAGATGGTAGCGCATTTAATACTTCTTCCTCGATGCCTTCAAGCAGTCTGTTATCACCACTTCTAAATAATTCATCGAGTCAAACGGGATACCAGGCACCTTATGCCGGGATTAACTATATAATATTTGATGATCAGTTCCGTCCTGTTTCCGTCGGTACTGACCTTGTGAGCACTTCAACAGATAATATAAAAAATCATTCACTGTCTGTTAGTATACCAAAGAATGGATATATATATGTCTACGCTAGTAACCAAAGCAATATAAATGTATACTTCGATAATATGCAATTGGTTCAAACGCGGGGACCAATTTTGGAAGAAATGCATTACTACCCGTCCGGATTAATGATGGCGGGAATTTGTGACAAAGCATGGAATAAGGGGCAGAATTTTTTCCATTATCAAAGTAAGGAAATGCAGAATCAGGAATGGAATGATGGAAGTGGTTTAGAAGAATATGATTTTGCTACCCGGTATTATGATCCACAGTTGGGCAGATGGAATGTCCAGGACATGGCTGGTCAATATGCCAGTCCTTATCTTGGAATGGGTAATAACTGGCCAAACGGAATAGATCCAAGTGGTAAAAATTTCTGGAGCATTTTAGGAACTATAGGTATTATTGTTGGGAGCGCGGTTGCTGCCTATTTTACTGCAGGTATCAGCTTTGATCTTGAATCATCACAGCTTATTGCTGGTGGAGCTGTTTTGGCGGGAGGTTATGCTGGGGCATCTATGGAAAGTCACAATCTAAATCCGGGGAAATGGGATAATAATGCATGGAAGGGAGCACTCACCGGAGAAATTGTGGCAGCTTCTGCTGTTATTGGGGGAGCAGCAATTGCTGGTGGCATAGCCACAGGAACGGCGGCGTCAGCAACTCCTTTTGCTTCAATGGAAGTTGGGGCTGCAGAAGGGGTAGCACAGAACCTGGGAATGACTGAACTTTCTGGTTTAATTACTGGCAAGGCTCCAAGTTGGGATGACGCCTTAGCATCTTCAGTTGCTGGTATTATTTCCGGAGTTTTCCAATCACCGTCTATGCAAAATAAATTAGATAGCTATATTTCAGGTGGGTTTACGTCCTGGACAAAAGCATCCTGGACAACCGCAGGAGACGTAGCGCCGTTTATTCAGGGAGTCTATTCCAATGTTATTGGCGGTTCAATTGCTACTTTAGCCAAGGATGCAATTGGCGGAAAAATGAATTATCTTGGCTCCGATGAAATGGGAAGTCTTTTGGGAAATGGGTTTGGCCAAATGGCCCACCAGGGCATGCAGGCATGGGGTTTTGGGAGTAATACACAAAATGTATTTGATAATTCTACTTCTACATATAGGTCAATTACATACCTGTCGTACCTGACACGAGTTGGAAATAATATTTTGTCCAATTCTGCAAGCGCATTGGTTCAACAAATCTATTCAGATATTTATACAAATAAAGAAAAAGGCTACGATGGAAATTATTTTCAACAATTCTTATCTGGATTTCTTCCAACTGCAATCGAAGGATGGGGGAACGACATGACATTTCCACAGAACCCATAGAGGCAAATTCTGAAATGAATAAAATAAAATATATTCTGTGTTTATTTATGGTTGGTTTCCATTTTTCAACCTACTGTCAGCAAAAAACTGATTCAGTTAATGTGTTGGACAGCTCTTTGAATAAACTTACTCCTAAAGAGTGGAGAAAAGAGCAAGACAGCTTTGCTAAAAATCTTGCACCAATTCCTAATAAATCTATTGTTTACTTCGTTCGCATAAGTCTTTTTGGCATGGCGATCCCTTTGAAATTGGATTGCGACAGCTTTGAAGTTGGGTGGATTCATTCCAAAACATATCTGTTCACCATAGTAAATCCGGGCGAACATATTTTCAAAGCTTCCTCTGAAAATGAATTTACATTAAAGGTAAACCTTGAGCCTGAAAAAATATATTATTTTGAACAGGAAGCAAAGATGGGGTTCGCATATGCGAGGACCAACCTCAAAATGCTTAGTACAGAAGAAGGTAAAAAATATTTATTAAAATGCACTATTTCTAAACAGAACCGGTATCCATTATTTCCAAAATCTAAAGATGATGAGAAAGACACTGGGAAAGATGAATGAAATATTTGTTTGAAAAATCCCACTGCCAATCTTTAAATAATTAAGCTAATAAAAATCGTATTTGGTAACTAATTTAAGATATGGTCTCCTGCTTCGATATGCATCTGAAATTTTTATGAAATACTCTTTATTTTTTTCAACCAGGATCTCACCTTTGGGGACTTCACGCCTAATGGAAAGCCATCCACCGGAATTAAGTCTGAAATTCAAATTAAGTTTGTTTTTTGTTGCTGAATCCAAAAAGTCATCTGAAACCGCTGTATTATGACTATAGCCTATTAGCGAATCATTAAAGAAGATTGCTAATTTGCTCAGATTGTACTGGCAATTTCGAATATGTATCAGGCAAAATGTCTTATTAAGAATATTTAAAGAATCAAATGTTCTTTTGTAACTGGTTAAGTAAGGTTCTTTTAATTTGTACAATTTGAATGTTAAGGCAGTCGTTGTAAATAATTTCGGCTCAAAATTAGAAACTATTTTTATAATATTAGCGCCTTTTAATCCCGCCTCCTCTTTGGCCAATTCTAATAATGAATAGTAAGGAGAATAAATTTCAACTGAATCACCAGAATTTGCATATTTAATTTTGATCACATTGACGAACTCTGACGAATCAGGTACCTTATCATTTATACCAAAAATAAAACATGAATCGTTATTTGATTTCCTATATGCAAAGCTTTTATCAACTTTATGATCCAGGTGGCCGTTTACGTATATTTCAAAATTACAAGAACTGCATAAAAATAATATTATCAGAATTAGATAAGAGAAACGCATACCATGATTTTTAATCTAAGTCATCCTTTGCGAAAATATGATTTGAACCTAAAACTTTGTACAAAAAGATAATGGATAAAAGTTAAAGTTGCAAAGTGAATAATATTTATTATTTGTCCTAAGGGTTTACACTTAGTTCGCTTTCACCAGAAGGACTTTTTTCTTAATAATACGCAACTTTTAACCAGCGTTTCACAGGATAATACTCATAACACTTGATAACTATTTAAAAAATAGTTATGTTAGGATCTAATGTATACCCTAAATGCCGAAGAGCGTGAATGCTTATGTCTCTTTTTGGGAAGTAGTATTGACATGGATTTTTGTTTCAATATTTTCCAGTGCCGAAAGCCAGATTACTATCACTGCGAACATAACCCAGCCAACCTGTTTTAATCATCTCGCTGCCGCTGGTGGAACTACTGGAAATGGTATCATAATCGCTTCTGCTACCGGTGGGACTCCTCCTTACAGTTACCTTTTAGAAAGTTATTCTGCCCAGCAAACCAATGGTTATTTTCCGGGATTAAGTGCCGGTACATATTCTATAATAGTTACGGATGCAGTGGGACAAACAAAAACGCTTGTGGTCACATTAACAGATACAGATCCACAGCCTATTCTTCAAGAAACCATATTGAAACTTCCTTCTACCTGTACTTCGGCTGATGGGAGTTTGACACTTGACGCTAGTGGAGGAACTCCCCCTTATACATATAGTTTGGATGGAGGTAATACCTATCAGGCAATAAGTCCAACTGTAACCAATCTTCAGGAGGGTTTTTATATTTTTTATTGCAAAGATGCCAATGGTTGTCTGGCTGGTGCCATCACCACCGGATATTCCGCCAATTTCAATTATTTCTTTTGCCCTCAATGTCAGATGCAAATGAACGGTGGAGAATCAACTGCATGTTCCAACGATGGAACACTTTCTGCTTGGGTTATTACAGGAGGAACACCACCCTTTCAATATTCTCAGGACGGGATCAATTTTCAGCCACCAAATAACGGAGATCATTTTACTATCACGAATCTTGTTCCGGGGTTTTATACATTGTATGCAAAAGATTCAACGGGACTCGTGGTAGCAACAGTTTATACCATTGCGCAGGATTGTTACACAAGGATTACTTTTGTCGGAGTAGATGCATCCTGCGGACAAAGTGACGGCAGTCTCACGGCGACAGCTAATTATGGCACACCTCCATATACGTATACGATTGATGGAATAAATTTTCAGGCAAGTAATGTCTTCACCGGCCTAGCGACAGGGGGATACACAGTGACAGCGAAAGATGCTTCGGGTGAAATGGGTTCTGCACCGGCCTGGGTTTATAACAAGTGCCCAACCGTTTCAGTAACCGAGACAAATGAAACTTGCGGACAGTATAACGGAACAATTGCCGCAACGGGTTTTAAGGGAACAATGCCATATCAATTTTCTATAGACGGTATCAATTTTAAGTCGGGAAATTTATTTTCTGGACTTACAGCAGGTGCATACACCGTTACGATCGAGGATGCCAATGGGTTTAAAGATTCAACATATACTTATATTTATAATGATTGCATCAAAATTGCAGTTTCCACTGTTGCAAGTACCTGCGGAAAGCCAAACGGAACATTATCTGCCATTGCGTCTAACGGTCTTGCACCATACCAATATTCAATGGACGGAATGAATTTTTTTACGGATAGTTTGTTTACAGGATTAGCATCCGGAGCTTATACGATAACTGTAAAGGATGCATCCGGACTGACCAATACTTCTTCTACAAACATTGCCGCTTTTCCTTCTCCTCTTATAAACGCAACTGCAACGGTTGCTTCCTGTCAGAATACAGGCGCTACGATAAATATTGCGACAATTGGAGGCACCAGACCTTTTCTATTCAGCATGGACAATGGAAATCATTTTCAAAATAGTAATATATTTTTAAATCTTGATTCCGGCGAATATCCGCTCCAGGTGAAGGATTCTAACGGATGTATTACAGATACGATGCAGACGGTGACGGCTCTTCCGACACCTGCTGTGTTCCTCGGGAATGATACGGCCCTCTGCCAGGGGATTAGTTTTACATTACAAGCTGGTCAGACTTCGCAAATTCAATATCAGTGGCAGGACAACAGCACGGCTGATAACTTTACCGTTAATACCAGAGGTGTATACTGGGTAAAACTGACAAACCAATTTAATTGTTCTTCCAGTGATACGATCAATATTACATACAAACCCGTCCCGCAATTTACCCTCGGAAACGACACAGTGATATGTAACAATAAAGTATTGAATATAAAAGAATCTATACCTGGATCGACCTTCCTATGGAATACCGGTAGCACATCTTCTTCAATAAGCATTCAAAATGCAGGTCTTTACTGGCTGCAGGTTGATGAGGCCGGATGCACAAAGAGGGATAGTATTTTTGTAAATACAAAACCGAGTCCGGATATAGACCTGGGAGATGATACAACACTATGCATCGGTCAAACCATGGTCATTAATGCAATTAATAATAATGCAACTTATCTCTGGCAGGATGGTTCGACGCAACCACAATTTACGGTAACAGATGCCGGCAGATACACTGTGAAAGTAGATATTAATGGTTGCGATACAATTGGTGCCGTAACCGTAAATTTTGATAATAAACCGACAGTAAACATTGGAGATGATACAACAATCTGCAACACACAAAAATTATTGCTCGATGCTACTTATTCCGGAGCTACATACCAGTGGCAGGATGGTTCTGCAAATTCACAATTTCAGGTATCGGTTGCAGGACAATATTCAGTCACGGTTTCCAATTCGTGCGGAACAACCAACCAGTCTGTCGTTGTGAAATATGAAAACTGTGCCTGTCAGATAAGTGTTCCAAATGCATTCACACCCAATAACGACGGGCTAAACGATATTTTCAAACCGAGATTTATCTGTTCTTTAAATAACTACTCCTGTAAAATATTTAACCGCTGGGGTCAGTTGATTTTCGAATCTCATAATACTGATCAGGGTTGGAACGGATATTTCCAAAATCAGATCCAGCCCTCGGGAACATATGTCTGGATGATACAATATATGGATCTGTATTCAGGGAAAAATGTAACTAAACAGGGAACAGTTGTATTAATCAGATAAAAACAACCTAAATCCCCGTTACTAAACTCTCATTAATTCCCCCTCAAACCCACTGGAATCGGGGAACAGTACTTTTTCTATCGGAAAGAAGCGTACAGGTAGGCAGTCTTTGACTGATCCTAAGGTTACTATGCTACGGGAAACATTCCCATTAGAAAGGATCAGGGAAGTGTTTTTATCAGATTTGCTGCTGAAGTAATCCGCTTTGCCTGGATTGCCGCAGGATTCGTGATATATGGAAGGAAAGCTGCGTAATTCATTCCGGTGATGTTTTCAAATTCAAAAGTCTTTACTGCCAGATTACTGAGGGTAACACCCTGTAACAATTTGCTTTTTTGATTTGTCAGCAAAGTTACCGGATGAATGGTGCTCGTATCTGAAGGAGCATATATAGCCATCAGAATGTTGGCATTGCTTAGGAAAGCCGCATAATAGGTAGGCGCTGCGTTGGGAAAGCTCACAGAGAAATTATCGTTGGTTGTCGACGATAATGAATAATCAGTTTCCGCAGGGAAAGGGAGCGTAAGCGGGATTGTATTAGTATAGCAATAGTAATCGACAACGTCATTGCTTGCATTGGTAGCGTTTACATACAGCTCATATTTTTGTACAGGTACATTTGGATATTGTAAATCTACTCCGGGCCTGTTCGTTGCTGTAAAGAGAGATGTAAAGGCTATGATTTTAGTTAGATCTGTCGTATCCGGAATACCTAAGAAAGTAGAATAGAGAGATGAAACGGTAAAAGGAGAAGGACGATTGAAAGTCAGCGCAATGGCTGTATCCAAATGAGAGCAGTCAACTGTGTCCGTGACATTGGTCTGCATATGTAGATTATATAATCCAACCGCCGGAAGGATAAGGTAGGCATAGTTGCCTGTATAATTCAGATAGTTAAGTGCGATGGTATTGTTTGCAGGACTTGCCTGTGATCCTGTTGAAGAATTGTCAGGATAATTTGTGAACACAAAACTGTTGAAGCCATTAATTACACCGCTTGGAATATTGTTATAGAAAAGTGATGCGGGAGTAGTAGTTCCCAATTTAGTCTTGATGAAATAACTGCCTGGAGTCAGTCCGGTGAGCGTTGAAGCATTAATGCTTTTAAAAGTATTGACACTAAAAAAGTTTCCTCCCTGTGACAATACAGTTGTCAGATCGACTACAGTGCTGTTGGTTTTGAGTGCGGCAGTGATCGGAGTATTTGTTGGCGCCAGTGTGTCCAACAATACAGTTCCACCAGGCTCACTGATGATCAGTTCGAATTGGGGCCCCTGAGCAGGATAAGAAACGTTGATATTCATGGTTCCGACAACAGGAGGAGGTGGTGGCGGCGGTGTAGAATTCGTTTTGCTGCAGGAAAAAAAGAACAAAGAAAATATGAAGGAACTAATGAGTGAAAGTATCCGGCGGCTCATCGTTTGATTTTTTAAAGGGTTAAAAGTTACTCGGCAGAAAGATATATAAACGATTAAATATTTCAAATCGTCTGGAATTCAGATCCTTTATTTTTTAATGATTAATGAGTTTAATTGATTGAAATCAACACATATTTACAGAAGCTCGCTGCAATCTGATGCCAAGTAGCGTTTCATCTAAGGGTTTTTATGTAGTACTTCCGAAACTAATATGGATTTTTATATTTGGAAATATTTGTTTTACAACATAATATTTTTAAATTCAGGTATTCATCTTCTTATCCTTCCTGAAATTCTTAGCGGATTTTAAATTAAAGCGTCAAATTCCCCATTCCGGTTATTTGTTATAGACACAAATTTCCCGGGGGCTAATAAACATATACCGTCGTGAAAATGGTTCCCGCCCTGTTCAGTATTTTTAAATTTAATATCATTATTATATCCCTTATTTCAACAAACACTTTTAATTAAAATCAAATGAGAAAACTTTACACTTTTATTTTCCTCTTTTTATTTTCTCTGGCTGGCGCAAAAGCACAGCAGCGGCCCACAGGTCCATATACAATTGGTGAAATGAATTTTGAAGGATACCTGATTCGCGTGGTTCCTATTAACAGTAATGGGTATGGGTATAATATTTTTTTTAAGAATAAAATGGTTGTTCAACAGCTGAATAATCCGTTCACTTCATCACCATTGGGATTGAAAAACAAAGAAGAAGCTTATAAACTCGCTAAATGGCAGGTGCAGCAATTACACCAGAGAAGAAGTAGCGCACTTACAAAGAACCAGCGCTTCTCCCGCAGTGTTACAAAACAACTGAGCATATCTTCAAATTAATACCAAAACAACTAACGAATAATTGTCAAATTATGAGAAAAATAATTTTACCCATATTTATTACTTTACTAAGCCTGAAGGGCAATGCACAACCAGGCACGCTGGACAAATCTTTTGGAACCAACGGATTTGTAAAAACAGTTTTAAACGGTAACGGGAATACCTTGCTCGCATATGCAAAGAATTGCTTTATTCAGGGTGATGGTAAGATGCTGGTGATAGTGGAATTAAATGCCACAGTAGTCATCAACCGCAGACTGGCCAATGGTAATATTGACTCGAGCTATGGCACCAATGGTTTTTCTGTGCCGGTTAATATTAATCAACCTGTCGGCGCCATTCAGAACGATGGAAAAATAGTAATAGCCGGTTCGACGATAAATACTAATTCAGACTTTATACTTGCCAGATATAATACCAATGGAACATTGGATGCTTCTTTTGGTATAGGAGGAGTATCAATAACGGATGCGGGCTCTACCAGTGATGTGCCGAATGCTGTTGCCATTGAAGGAAACGGAAAAATTATCGCCGGAGGTCAGAGCTATGTAGGAGGGATCAGCCAGTTTGCATTGATCCAGTATAATTCAAATGGAGTACCTGATCCGTTTTTTGGAACGAATGGTGTTGTCATCACCAATTTTGGTAATTCCTGTAATATCAATTCCATTGCGATCCAGACTGATAACAAAATTATTGCTGCAGGTAATTACTTCAATGGATCTGCGAATGATTTTGCGATTGCACGATATAAAACAAATGGTTCCCTCGATTTATCCTTTAATACAACAGGCCTGGTCACTTCGAACTTTGGATATTCGGATAATGCCACTGCGGTTGCAATACAGTCAAATGGGAAGATAGTTGTAGGCGGTTACTTTACAGATGCGTCCTCCAACAATCATTTTGAAGTTGCACGATACAATGCCAATGGTTCAACGGATCTTTCATTTAATAATTCGGGGCTTTTAACAACAACATTCGGGTATCCTGAGGAATATCTTACAGCAATTGGTATCCAGAAGAATGGAAAAATAGTTGCCGGAGGCTATACAAACGATAATAATGGAGTTCAGGATTATGCATTGGTCCGAATCAATAATAATGGACTTATAGATAGTAGTTTCGGAATTAATAGCCAGGTCAAGACAAGTATTACTTCTACCGACGTTTTAAATTTCCTTGTACTTCCCAATGACGGAAATATTATTGCAGGCGGAAATAGCTACACAGGAAGTACTTACGAATTTACATTGGTTCAGTACGAAAATGACGGTAGCCTGAGCACTGCTTTTGGTTCCGATGGAAAATTATTGGGATATTATCCTGATAAAGATCTTTCCTATTTAGATGTATTAATTCAAAAGGACGGGAAACTGCTAACTGACGCTCAAACAAACGATGGAACCAATTTTGGTAACTTATTATATCGGTTCAATTCAAATGGAACGAAGGATCTGACTTATGGACAAAAGGGTTCTGCAGTTACCAGCGGGGTCTATTCTGTAATGCAATCGGATAACAAAGTGGTAGAGGCGGGTTTCCAAAACTCCATGAATGGAGGAGAGATAGTGATGACACGATATAAAACAAATGGAAGTATTGATTCAACGTATGGTACGAATGGTTCAACTATTTCTGATTTTTTTGGAGGGAATGAATATGAAGGCCCTGCTGTTATTCAGAAGGATGATAAAGTAATTGTTGTTGGATATATTTACAATAATGTCGGAAGTGATTTACTAATTGCCCGTTACAATACGGATGGTACACCTGATGAGAGTTTTGGAAACGGTGGTGCTGTGGTAAGTGATATTCAACCTTATGATTTTGCGCAATCGGTTGCTATTGGGCCTGACGGAAAGCTCGTGGTTGGCGGTTATGGATTTAACGCTTCTTTTCAGATAGTTATGACCGTTAGTCGTTATAATATCAACGGCAGTCCGGATTCCACCTTTGGTCAAAACGGTTCATTTACCATTGCAGCAGGTGTACAGGCTTTTACCGGATCTGTTGCGATTCAAAATAATGGAAAGATCTTACTTGATGAACAGGTTTCATATGACTACAGCACTTATACCAATTATTTAAGTCGCTATAAGTTGAATGGAACCCTGGACAGCAGCTTTGGACAAAACGGTACAATTATTACTACACCTGGTTCAACCATTATTTTGGAAAATGATCAGAAAATAATTGCCAATGGATATGTTATAAACCAACAGAATAACAGAGATGTAAGCCTGTCCCGTTATAATACGAATGGAACACCTGATCTCAGTTTTGGGAAGGGGGGAACGACCATAACCAGTTTTACACCTGGCGATGATGTTGTTGGATCCATGGCTATAAGTGGTTCACAGTTGTTTGCCGCCGGTTATGCTGACGACCCTAATCCTGTAGGAATATTAGCTAAATACCTTGTTCCCAGTCCGACCGTTGCTTTTGTTGCTCCCGCTAATATAATTATTCCGACTGATCATAATTCATGTGCAGCAATCGTTAAAAATAATCTTAGCCCAAATTCTATAGCTCCGGGCACTGAAAATACTTTTAGCTATGCGCTCGAAGGAGTAACGCAGGGTAAGGGCATAGGATCTGTAACAGGACTCAGTTTCAATAAGGGCGTAACCAATGTATCTTATACGTTAGCGGAGGACAGTACCCAATCTGGCACATTCACTGTAACTGTTTTGGATAAAGAAGCCCCGGTTATCAGTGATGTGACGACAAGTGTTACGAATACAAATTCAGACGCACAGTTTGCAGATGTGTTAGTAAATTATATTGTTACGGATAATTGCGCTGTTGTCACAAACTCCCTTTCTGTTTCTTCTGATGGAGTAATAAACTCCGGCAATGCACAGACAAGCGCTGACTGGCAGATTTTAGACAACCATCATGTGAGATTGAATAAAGAAAATCTGCCAGGCGGTATGGAGAGAAATTATACGATAAAGATTGCAAGCTCAGACTCAAGCGGGAATCAGAGTTTTAAAAATATCGGAATAGTTCTTCCTGGCAATGCGCTGAGCGATTTCATCATTACTGCTACACCAAATCCAAGTAGAAATTCGTTCAGTTTAGCTTACAAGGCTGAAGGCAGTGCAGGGACTGCAAATCTGAAGTTGTATAATGCACAGGGCTCATTATTACAGGAAATCAATAATGTATTTCCGGGACAGACAATTCACATAGGTAATTCTTTGGTATCTGGTGTCTATTATCTGTCGGCAACTAAGGCTGGTACGGTTAAAACGATTAAGCTGTTGAAATTATAGCAAGAATAAATTGAAGCTTAGAAAAAGCTAGTAGATTTTTGGAGTTGAGGTAAAGACTATAAAGATCAGACTCTTACAAATTCAACGTGGGGAGGAAATGGGATTGCTTGCTTTACTTTGTCAGAAAGTAAATAAATATGAGAAATTTTATTTTAATAATTTTTGTTTCACTGATTTCTTGTGGCCATCAATGTAAAAATTTCATAATTAATGGTGTTCACATGATACCTGCGAAAGTATTTGGTGTCGTTAATAATCGCAGCACAGAAATGTCATGCATTTTATTAAGATTAGATCTCGAATATGTTAATTGCAAATCTGTATTTATGGGTGGAGGGATTGAGCCCGGCCTCGGTGGTTTATACGGTTCAATTAATAGGATAAGGATTTTTGATTCAAGAAATGATGATATAACAGATAAATTTATCGGTATCGCTTTTAAGGGGAATTTAATCAGAGATACATCTGAAATCAATGGTGAATCCTTTTTTTACAATTCTAATTTGCAAGAGTTAAAAGATAATATAAATCTTCATAAAAGGGATGAATGTGGAACTGGTCTAACTTTCCCACGCGCTTTTATTGATCCAAGTAATATTAAATTACCTTTGTATTTCAAGATTTATTTCAATAATTCAGACTCGCTAGTCCAAAAAATTACGTACGATTACAATGATATTAGAACTTTTAGGATAGAAAATTGAAAACTACCTTATGATTTGACCTTATCATTTACTGAGTAAAAAATCACAGGACAGAGTTAAATATAGGAAATTCCGAAGGTAAAGTTCATTCCATTCAACATAAAACCAACCTTTGACCCACTTGAATATCAATACTTACTGTGATCAATTTCATTTGAAAATTGTTTGTCACAATGTTCGGATTTTTAACCGGGGTTATCGGATGATTTGAAAATATAAAACTAAAGAACTGAACCAATCTTTAAAGTGAAAACCCAAGGCTTTGTTCTACTTTCTATTTTGCTCATGTTTACTCACGAGAGCAAATCCCAATACATTGATACTGCGACCCTAAATAAGCTGATGAAGCAAAATGATTTCCTTTATCTAGATAAAAATGGACGTCCTGTAGATGAAAAACCATTGGAAGCATCACCTATAAAAGTTGTTTTTTATTCTTTTTATCTAGATAAAACACAAAGTAAAGCGACTATAAAAGGAAGAATTATTGATCCATCATCGTTAGATGATACTTTTGGTTTACGAAGTTATATTTTTCTGGCAACACCTGTTGGGAATAAGCTTACGAGACTAAGAATATTTAAGCCTTCTTATAGTCACAGAACAAATGATTCTCATAAAGATAAATTCCCTTACAGGAATGGTGATTTTAAAATTGAATTCAGGTTTAATAATAATGAAAGACTTTATTTCAATGGGGAAATGTCTGATTTTGTAGAATACGATATTGGAAAGCTTTTGACAAAGAAATGAATTTGCCATTATGTAGCAATTCGATCGACAATTAAATCAAATACAATTCAAATAATTTTCTTGTGTTTAAATTTCTTATTGTGCTAGCCATTTTTCTATCTTTTGGGTGTTCAGACTTTGCATATGAACAAAAAATATACAAAAATTATTATTTAATCGGAGTGGATACAAAAACTGATATAAGTATATCGCTAAAACTTAAAAGTGGAGATTTTATTGGACGAATCGAATGGGTGAAGCAATATGCAGTTGTTAATGACAGCCTTATTTTTGCAAGATCTCTTGATACTGCAAACAAAAGTGTCTTTTATATTTTAAATATGAACAGAGATTACGAAATCGCCAAGATTGAAAATGTATTAATTGGCCCAATTGACAGCGAAACATTCAACAACTACTGGGCTAAGAAATACAAGGTTTATTTTGTTTCTGCAATTTCAGG
>Ga0207113_1118_pt1 | contig 22746 bp, 21 predicted proteins | sample Alteio_BWMinHeat_69_FD_153559 | JGI IMG/M metagenome (GOLD analysis project Ga0207113, IMG submission 153559) | Enriched cells from forest soil in Barre Woods Harvard Forest LTER site, Petersham, Massachusetts, United States -... | ecosystem: Environmental > Terrestrial > Soil > Temperate forest >... | reverse complement strand
GATAGAAAGTTGCGAAATGATGTTAAAAACAAAATAAACGGTAATATTATAAATAACAAAGAACGAAAAACACTATTGAATCCTTCTGAAGATACTCAGGTAAAAAAAATTAACGGTCATGATTTAAAATTTACCAACCTTAATAAAATATACTGGCCAGTGGAAAAAATCGCTAAACGCGATTTGCTTAATTACTATTACCAGGTTACTCCTTATATATTACCCTATCTCATGGACCGTCCCCAATCCATGTACCGCCATCCAAATGGAATAAACGGGCCAAGTTTTTTATTTTAAAGATATTACAGGTAAGGCACCTGAATGGATTGAAACATTTTTATACCATAGTGAATCGGACGGACGCAACAGGAAATACCTGGTTGCAAAAGACGAAGCCAGTCTCTTATATATGGCTTCACTGGGTTGTATAGAAATGAATCCCTGGCATAGCAGGGTAGAAAGTGAAGATTATCCGGACTGGTGCATTATCGACCTTGATCCGGGTAATAACTCTTTTGAAGATGTAATTAAAGCAGCACGTATAACAAAAGATATATTAGATAATTTTGGAGTTGATTCCTACCCCAAAACAAGCGGATCAACAGGCATTCATATTTATATTCCACTTGCCGCCGAATATACATATGATCAATCCAGGGAATTTGCAAGAATTGTAGCCCTCATGGTACATGAAAAGCTTCCTGCAATTACAAGTATTGAGAGAATAGTAAAAAACCGTAAGGGTAAAATGTACATTGATTTTTTGCAGAACCGGCCGCAGGCTACTATTTGTGCTCCCTATTCGGTTCGACCAAAACCAGGAGCAACCGTTTCCATGCCATTGCATTGGGAGGAGGTTAAAAAGGGATTGAAAATGAAAGACTTTAATATTAGAAACGGACTCGGAAGAATTAAAATGGAAGGAGATATTTTTAAGCCGGTTATAGGGAAAGGTATTGACCTTTTAAAGGCAATAAACGCCTATACGGCAAGCAATTAATAGTTATTTCAACTCCCAATATGTATATATCCGCAAACGCGCATGCCTGCTTTTATAAGAAAAAACTCCAGAACATGGTCCTGGAGCATTCACAAACTAACAAATAAAGAGGATGGTTATTTTTTTGTCGAATCCGTCATCTTTTTGGTGCTATCCATTGACATTTTAGTAGAATCAGGCATGGCCATTTTAGTAGTATCTGTTTTTACCGCAGCGGAATCTGTTGTGGTCGTCGAAGATGAACCTGATCCGCAGGCAGCGAAAACACTTACAGCTAATACAGTTAATAATTTTTTCATTTTAAAGAATTGAAGTGATTAAATGGGTATACTTATCAGGTCTTAATACTGGATTTTTTAATAGGTAACCCTTGAAATCTGATGAATTTTCACCCAACTCCGTGAAAATCCTTTGATATAAACCGCCTTCCAGGCAGTTGAATCAAAAAATAATGCCTGGTTTCCAATTAAATAGAGTACCTTATGTACCTTCTTATAGCCTCAACTTTGTTTTGAGCTGCAAATAAAAATTACCCAAAAAAGGAAATGTAATTTTGTTTCTCCCTCATTTTTAAGACTGATAAGTTTCTCGGTTTTAAACCTATCAGTTATGTTACCAGAAGAAATATGTACTGAAATAAGTATCCTTCAATCTCAAATTGACGAGAATGAGAAGAATTTTGATATCGCTTTACAGAATCCACATCAATTAGAACTTGCCAGGATTATTTATAAGAATATAAAAATGATGGAAGGAAGAATTGCAGAATTACGGATTCACCTGAATAAGAAATCAGGTCCCGACTAACAAAACCCTTAGCCGCAGCTGCACCCTCATCGTTACGGCTCTATATAGTTTTAAAATACCCTGTAAAATGCTGGTAAATCACTTATTGGTAACAACTGGAAATTATGGTTTTGATAAGACAAGATTGGATTCCGTTACCAAACCTTGAATATTTCCCTGGAGCCGGTAAGGTACATATCCTGGTAACCTTTCATGGCATCTTCCATTTTCTTCATGGCCTCAAGTTTTTCTTTCATCTTCTCCCAGCTGCTTTCATAAGCTGCAAGGCTTTCATAATGACTAACCATGATCACACGGTTGTATGCGCCGGTTACATCGGTCAGGATGTTTTTTACATCCGGACTTTCTTTTGTAGCTTCCTTAAACATTTTAGCCAGTTTGGAAGCATTACCAGGTTTGGCAACGAAAATTTCATGAACGATAATCATAAAAATTTTTTAATAAGTAATATGCAATCTTCTGTAATTGATTCCTATGTTTCATAAGCATGGACGGCTGTTATTGGAACGGCACATGATTTATACCAAATTTAATCTTTACTGGCACTGGTTCAATAAATATTTTATGTTAACATTTGAAACCCGGTTGACGTGAAAGTCAATCGGATCAATTTTTATGATGTCGCCGGGCAAACAATACAAACCCCTGTTCCTGAAATTCTTTCGCAAGTGTAAAGAGGACGCCGGTTGACCAGGCAAAGGTCAGCAAGCCAGTGATAGAGATCATGCCTTCCAGGAGACGCCAGTTTAATGGCAGATTAAATTTACTGCCTACAGTAGTATATTCATTCAGTGCAAAATAAAATGACAGACTGCCATTTGCAAAACAGTTCCGCCACAAAAAGAAAAGAGACCAGAGAAGTACCTCAGTCAGATGAACAAAAATGATCATGAAACTCGCAAAGATGATTGGCCATAATCCTGTAATGAAATTCTTTTTCGTCGAGAACTTTTTATTTACGGAATGGTTGACCCGGAGCACCCAAAGCATGCCTATTCCATGGATACCCATACTGAAAGCAACCAAAATTCCTCCCCAGAAGATTTCTTCAAATGAGATGATATAAGTCGGTTCAGCCTGAAGGAAGTTCATGTGATTGTTGTTTAAGTGGTTGACAATCGCATTTAAAGTTACAATGTTCACGGACCTCTTCTTTCTTTATCGAAATATTGGTTATCAAACTGATCAATCTGATTTGCACATATCTTATCAATATCCGATATATTAGGTGTTGAAGAAACGGAACTCTTTAAAAGTATATAAGCCGTCTCGTCTTTTGAAGTCCTTATCCTTCGGGTGAGCAGCGTATTCATGAAAAATCCTGCAAGTTTATCACCGGATTTCAATGTTGCATACTGAACCGTTATGACAAAAGTGGAAGAGTCTGCCGTATCACTCAATATGAAAATATTGGATTTGTTTCCTAAATTAATTCTGAGTTCATTAAATATCCTGGAAGTTATTTTATCATCAGTCCCGTGAACCTTTATTTTTATAGTAATATCGTGCTGAACTGGAGGGTTGCTGAAGCTAAGAATTAGTGTAAGCAATACTAGATTTAGTAGGTGTTTTTGCATGATAGTAAATGTATGAATAAGTAAGAATCTTATGTGCTAAAAAGATTATTTTGCGTGCGTATTCTAAAAGTTATTACCCAATGAAAGGAATTATTCTTTCTTCACTATTATTTTCGAATATTTTACAGGGGTGCAGCGGACAGGGAAAAACACTTAAAGTGGGTGATTCAGTTCCCGTTTTTTCTTTGCGCGACCAGCATGATAGTTTATTTAATATAAACGATTATACGGGGAAAAAAATCCTGGTCATATTTTTTTATCCTAAAGATGAAAGCAGCGTTTGTACAAAGGAGGCTTGTTCATTCAGGGATTATTACGGTGATTTTACAAAAGCAGGAGCGATGGTTATAGGAATTAATTCCGGCACAGTGGAAAGCCATAGAAATTTTATAAATAACCACCGGTTGCCATATAGTATTTTAAGTGACCCCGGTAATAAAGTATTGAAACTATTCGGTGTAAAAAAGAAGTTCTTCATTAGCGGCAGGGAGACTTTTGTCATCGATAAAGCAGGCAAAATCGTTTTCACCTACGATTCCTTCACCAACGGCCCCGCGCATGAAAAAGAAGCGCTTTCATTTATAAACAAGATGTAAGATTCGTAAGTATACAGATTGTCAGACAGATTAAACGGGAATGATATTTGTGCTTCCAAAATCTGTATGTCTTATTGACGGGGAAAAACTGTCGAACAGATTATACGGATGATTTTTTAGTTTAGGTAATTAGGTATTTTTTATTATTTAATTTAAAAAAGAAAAAAAATGGAAAACAAAGAAATGGCAAAACAAAAAAATGAATGGCCATCATTATTGGAACATTCAGGTCTGATAAACAAATATTTTGATTCACCGCTGGATAGCAATTTCAATTTCAGCCGTATGCTGAATATACCTGCAATTAATGTAAAAGAGACGGAGCAGGAATACAAAATCTCTATTGCAGCTCCGGGACTGGAAAAACATGACTTTGATATCCAGCTGGATCAGGGTATATTAACAATCAGTGCAGAAAAAACAGAAAATAAGGAAGCCAACGGAAAATTCAGCAGGCGGGAATATAATTACTCAAGCTGGACGAGATCCTTTACTCTTCCTGAAGATGCGCTGGATGGAAAAATTTCGGCGGAATATAAAAATGGGGAACTAAGGATTGAAGTACCAAGAAGCGGCAAGAAGGCAAGACAAGAAGGGAGAAAGATCCAAATTAACTAAAGAATGTCCCCCTGGCAATTTTAAACATTCTCAGGGGGACGTTTTATCCATCATTTTATCCTTTATTTAACTGACCATATTTCGACTTACCACAGTATAGAAATCTCCACGGTAGTTTTCTCATGAGAATCAGCATAATAGTCAATTCAAATGACTATTATTTTATCAATTATAACTCAGTCTTTCAGCCAGTCCTGACTGGATATACAGGTCTATTTTCTTATATTTAGAGAAGTAGCTAAGAAAGGAATACTCTGACCTCTAAACTTTGAAAAGGATACTATTCATATCATTTATCATGTACGGTGGAGGTCTTCTCCATGCACAAAACGTTCACTTTGACTGGGCAAAGGAATTTGGAGGTACAGGATCCATTTCTATAGGCAGTTCAATAGCTACAGATGCAGCGGGAAATGTTTATACAACAGGATCCTTTGCAGGGACCGTTGATTTTGATCCGGGGACAGGTTCATTTTTACTTACAAGTACCAATACGACCTATGGAGATATATTTGTTTCTAAGCTGGATCCTTCAGGAAATTTTGTCTGGGCAAAACAAATGAAAGCAGTGGATGGTGGGGGAATCGGACTTTCTATAGCGCTGGACGGTTCAGGCAATGTATACGTATTCGGAAGTTTTGTAGGAACCATTGATTTCGATCCCGGACCAGGCGTATTCCTTCTCACGAATCCTGAAAGTTCATTTATTTTAAAATTAGACGCCGCGGGCAATTTCGTATGGGCCGAGCAATTCAATCCCGGAACGCAGGATGAACGGGATCATTCTATGAAAGTTGATGCAGCCGGAAATATTTTTATGACAGGAGCTTTTAAGGGCAATATTGATTTTGACCCTGGTCCGGCTGTCTCCAATATGGTCTCAGGCGCCGGTGGACTGGCAAGGGATGCGTTTATACTTAAATTAAATACAAATGGCAATTTTATTTGGTCCAGACAATTCGGTGGAAGTAGTGTTACAGGAGCAGGTGAAGGAATTTCCATTTCATTGGATCTTGCAGGAAATATTTATACGACCGGGTATTATTCGGGAACATTTGATTTTGATCCGGGTCCTGGCGTTTACAATCTTACAAGCGGCGCCCAGAATATGTATATTTCAAAATTAGATCCCTCCGGCAATTTTGTCTGGGCAAATCAGGTAAATGCAACTGCCGAAGGTATAACGGTTGATAATGCAGGTAATGTTTATACTACCGGACTTTTCTCCAATACAGCAGATTTTGATCCGGGTGCAGGTGTATATGATCAAACCGCATTAGGCAACAAAGATCTTTTCCTGCTGAAACTTGATCAGAACGGTAACTTTATCTGGGCCGAGGACCTTGGAGGAACGGGGGAGGCTTCTGGTTATTCACTAGCATTGGATATGGCAGGAAATGTTTTTATGACCGGGACATTCAAAGGCACCATCGTATTCAACCCGGGAACCTGCCTGGGAACATTTACTTCCACAGGCAGCGGTGATATTTTCGTTACAGAAATAAAAGCTGATGGAACACTTGTCTGGGTGAAGCAGTTTGCCGGAGCCGGATATAATGCCGGTTCATCCATAGTTGTAGATATTTTCGGTGGAATCTGTACAACAGGTTTTTTTGCAGGTACGGTTGATTTCGACCCGGGGATTGGTGTATTCGATCTTACTTCGCCAGGTAATTATACAGCCTTTGTGCAAAAGATGATTCTTTGTACGAACAGCACCTCATCGGTATTAAACATATCATCATGTGGTAGCTATGCATTCCATTGCCAAACCTATACGTCCAGCGGCGTTTACCAACAAGTCATTTCAAATGCAACGGGCTGTGACAGTATAGTAACGTTGAATATTACCATCAATACGACTTCATTTGCCACCACAACGAATATCGCTGCCTGCAATAATTATTATTGGAATGGTAAATCGTTTATAACCAGTGGCATTTATATAGATACGCTGACGGCTTCCACCGGTTGCGATAGTATACTTACATTGAATCTGACAATTAATTCCCAGTCTGTTTCAGTTATTAAACATACAATTTGCCCGGGCCAATCTTTTTCAGGGTATACTGAAGCCGGCACTTATACAGATACATTGGCTTCGGCCGTAGGTTGCGACAGCATCAGAACAATTCAGTTGTCTGTGATGGATCTACCGGTGCCGGATCTGGGAAATAATAAAGATCTCTGCATTGGGGATACCATGATACTTTTCCCAGGCAATTTTGACAGTTATGCCTGGCAGGACGGATCAACTCAAAGTCACTATGTTATAAACAAAGGTGGTTCATATGCGGTTAATGTTACCAATCAATGCGGTTCGGCCCAGGCGCAAATTGCAATAGCAGAAAATAAATGTGGTATTTATTTTCCTTCAGCATTCACGCCTAATAAAGATGGTAAAAATGATTTATTTAAAATTCTGCATCCGCCGGATCTGAGCTCTTATAATCTATCCATATTTAACCGTTGGGGTCAAAAAGTATTTGAAACCAGGGATTATTCGAAGGGCTGGGATGGGACCGTAAATGGTTTGGCGCAGAGTACAGGGGTCTTTGTCTGGTTTTGCAAATACAAAAAAACCAATAGCCTCTTAAATGGTGAAATAAGCGGAACGGTAGTGTTAATAAGGTGATAGCAGCGAATTTAGAATTACCAATTAACCACTCATCCCAAAAATCCGGTTCATTCACTTAGAAGCGAATAAAGAATGCAGGTGCGTATCGAATTTGTTCCGAAACCGTACAGGTTGTATCAGAATCGAACCCAAATACAGTTTTATTTTTTCTAAAATCCTGTCAATCAATCCATTTAGATGCGGTATAAAATTAGTTGCAATTTTTGGCAAAATAACCTCTCCCATGTTCAGAAACTATATAATAATCGCCATCAGGAACCTGATGAAGCACAAAACTTTCTCTGCTATTAATGTTTTTGGATTGTCTATCGGACTGGGAGCCTGCCTTCTGATTGCTGCATTCATATCAAGCGAACTGAGCTACGATTCATATGCTGACCATGCGCATCAATTATACAGGATTGAACTTCAGATTACTCAAAATGGCGGAATAGTTGAATATCCTAATGTTGACGTTGCCGTGGGTGCAGGTATTAAGAATGCTTTTCCTGAAGTACTGGCATCTTCCCGAATTAGCGGTCAGAATGAAATGTTTGTGAGAAATGGAGATAAATTATTTAAGGAATCACATTTCACTTTCTGTGATTCCAATTTCCTCCAAATGTTTTCGATTCCACTCGCAGAAGGTGATGTTAATACGGCACTCGTATCTCCCCGTTCGATAGTTATCACAAAAGCCCTTGCTCAGAAATATTTTGGTGATAAGTCCGCGTTTGGTAAATCACTTATGATCGGAACTGTTCCTTATAAAATAACAGGCATCATTGAAAAAATCCCGGATAATAGTCATTTTCATTTTGATGCATTTATCAGTATGGCAACTAATTATTATGCTATTCATGGTAATACATGGAGCAACCTTGGTTTTTATACCTACTTGCTACTTGATAAAAAAGCGGACATGAAGAAAGTTGAAGCCAAATTTCCGGAACTTATCCAGAAATATGTAGCCCCTGAGGCAGCTCACGATATGGGGATAAGTTTGGCAGAAGCTCAAAAGGTAGCAAACACCTGGCGTTTTTTCCTTATGCCCATATCTGATATCCATCTTCATTCAAACACAAAATATGAACTGGAACCAAATGGTGATATTCAATATATCTACATATTTGGTTCTCTGGCCATTTTTACCATACTTCTTGCGTGCATTAATTTTACCAATCTATCTACAGCTGCTTCTGCCAAACGGGCTCGTGAAGTTGGTATTCGCAAAGTTCTCGGTACCCTGAAAATCCAACTCATCATACAGTTTTTGATAGAATCCGTGTTACTTTCCTGCCTCGCACTTCTGATTGCATTTTTATTAATATACCTGATCCTGCCTTCCTTCAACCATCTTTCAGGAAAACAAATTGGAATCTCATTCTTCTTTCAATTTAGAGCAATCATTATTGTAATGGTTTTTATGATTCTGGTCGGACTGGCAGCAGGAATTTATCCGGCATTTTTTCTTTCCTCTTTTCAAACCATCCTGGTTCTTAAAGGCGCGGTTTTAAAAACGCCTGCAAAGGGAGGTGGCCTTCGCAGAGGACTTGTGGTATTTCAATTTCTGATTTCCACTTCGCTGATCATTTCTACTCTGGTCGTATACAGACAGCTTCATTTTATGCAAAATAAAAAATTAGGATACGCCAAAGAACAGGTGATGGTTATTCAGGATACATATGGACTGGATAGCAATCAATATGCATTTAAGCAAAAACTTTTAAGTGATAGCCGCGTTTTGAATGCTACTATTTCCAGGGATGTTCCGGTGGGAAGGAGTGAAGAAAATATGGATGGCTCACAGGTCTATGCCAGTGAAAACAGATCGCATGAAACGGAAAGTGAAATTCATGCCAACTTTTTTCATGTCGATTACGATTACCTGTCCACACTGGGTATGAAAATGGTGACGGGCAGATATTTTTCCAAAGATTATGGCGGTGATTCTTCAGGCGTTGTAATTAATGAAGCAGCAGTCCGTGATTTAGGATGGAAAGATAATCAGTCAGCCTTAGGCAAAACAATTATTTCGTCCGGTCAGCGCGAATATCGGGTAATCGGCGTCGTTCAGGATTTCAATTATGCTTCAGTTAAACAAAGAATCGTTCCGGTAATGATGATGCTCCGACACAATAATGGTACACTGATTGTGAAAATCAAAACAACTGATATTCCTGGCCTGATTTCAGAATTTAAGAAAGACTGGAGATCATACAATGCCCGCACGCCGTTTTCTTACTATTTTCTGGATGATAAGTTTGCTTCTGTGTACGCTTCTGAAGAAAAAACCGGACAAATATTTTCAAGCTTTGCTGTCATTGCTGTGTTCATTGCAAGCCTTGGCTTACTGGGCCTTGTAGCTTTCACAACGGAACAGCGAAATAAAGAAATCGGGATCCGTAAAGTGCTGGGGGCTTCTGTAAACCAGGTACTCTTGCTTTTGTCAAAGGAATTTTTGTTACTTGTAAGTCTGGCCTTTTTTATCTCCATACCACTTACCTGGTGGATGATGAACAACTGGCTCAATAATTTTGCTTACAGAATAAATATCAACTGGTGGATTTTTGTATCAGGTGGTATAATAGCTGTCATGATAACATTGATCACAATCAGCTTTCAGTCCATAAGAGCAGCTGTCGCTAATCCTGTCGAATCCCTCCGGGCGGAATGATGAGATCATACTCCAGAGCCGGGACAAATAACTGTTCCTCTTGGGGGAGATTAAAATGAGACAGGAAGAAATGATTCATTTCTTCCTGTCTGGCCTTAAATTTAAACCTTAATTAACGCCCGTTTGATGTTCCATGCATTTCTTTATCCTTTACTTCTTTCTTCATAGTTCCGGCTTTTTCAGCATATTTTTCCGCGGCTTTACTGGCATGTTCCTTTGCTTTTTGCTGATGGCCGTGAGCAGCCTGTGCATGATGCGCTGCTTTTTCATTGTTTCCTTCAGAAGCATGTTTTGCTGCTGATCTGTGATGCTTGGCTGCTTCTTCAAGATGAGAAGCTGCCTGTTCGTGATGTTTTTGTGGCATAAAATTGATTTTATCCCTTATCTGCTCACAAAATGATGCCAGTATATGTTAAAGGTTTTAAACCATCCTTTTAAAATTCATAATTATTTGTGTGGAATAAATTGAACAACCGTTCAGATATTTGATGGTTTATCTACTGTTTGTAATCAGTTTAAATCTGATAAGTTCATGAATTTTGTCGGAGGGTGAATTTTTTATCCAGTTTGCATCATCACTCAAATCAGAAAGAAAATCTTCGTTGGCCTGTGACTCACTAAGCCATTCGCAAAGTATTTCCATTTCAATCGGGTCCAGTTCACGGCGATCATAATAATTACAAAGAATATTTCCGATTAAATTCAAATCTTTCATAAGGTGCAAGCGCCGGTCAGAGAGGCTGCACAATCTACAATGAAGAATTCTTTGATTTAAACTTGTTAAATTAAATCACTTAAATCTTGCAATTAATCAATAATCTGGGTCGTTTTCGGCCATAAAAACATGGGAAGTTATTTTGCTTCTCACGTTTTTAATTTAAAACTTGTTAACGAATTCGATTGCCTGCCGAAGCCAGGGGCTTTCTAAATAGTCGTCTTATTTTATTGATTCCAGCACATCATGCAAAAATATATTTCCGTCGAAATTATTGTGCTGCGTTAATCCGAGGCGGACAATCACTAAATTTTTTGAAGGTATAATAAAAATTACCTGACTTTCAAACCCATCTGCATAGAACATATCTGCAGGTGCATCCGGATAATGTTTTATTAAAGTATCGTTGCCAGTATTCAGCCATATTTGATAACCATAACCTCTTTTGCCGGAGACAGGCTTTATACTTTTTGTAACCCAGCCTTCCGGTAATATCCTTTCATTATTGAATACTCCATCATTCAAGTACAATAATCCAAACCTTGCCCAATCACGGGCCGTGGCGTACATATAAGATGATCCTACAAAAGTACCGGAAGCATCAGGTTCTAACACGGCACTGTACATTCCCAATTTGTAAAATAACTGCCTGTAAGGGAAACTATAATATGATGAGTCACCAAGCGTTTGCCGGATGATGCGTGATAAAATATTACTATTACCACTTGAATAATAAAATGAAGAACCCGGTTTGTTTTTTATAGGACGTGATGCTGCATAACCGCCCATGTCAGCTCTTTGAAATAACATCCTTGTAGCGTCACTAGACTTAGCATAATTCTCTACAAAATCCAGACCGCTGCGTTGTTGAAGCAGGTTTGTGACTGTGATTGAATGCCTGGGATCATTTGGATTTGCCCATTCCGGTACAGGTGCGGCCACATCGATATTTAATTTCCCCTGTTTCACCAGTATGCCAATCAGTGCACCGGTAATAGTTTTTGTCATCGACCAGCCTGCCAATTTTGTATTGGCATTAAAACCATCTGCATAACGTTCTGCGATCAGATGTCCATTGTATAAAACAACAACTGCCCTGGTGCGAACCGGCAGAATGGTATCTTTTTCCACAAAAATTTTCTGAATCGCAAATTGCAATTTTATGCTATCTATAGCAGCGGGAAAGGTATCAATTAGTTTATCTCCCATTGGCCAGAGAATGGTATCTGAACGAACATATGGCCTCGTTGCCAGGTTAAAATGCTGAGACCTTATTTTTTGTTCACTGAGCTCACTGACTAACACCGTTCCCAAACCATTCCGGTAAATCGCTTTACGTTTTACAAGTCCAAATATTGATCCCGTTACAGATGAGTCTGCATCATTTATTTTGAAATCGCCAAGTTTCATCATATACGAGCTCAAGTCCTGATCACGCACCTGCTTTTCATTTCTTCCGGCATCAAAAATAGCAGAACACATGACTTTTGATCCGTAACCAGCCAGGATTGGAAAAGAAATCCAGCAATAATAAATCAAAGAGCCAATAGCAACGATCAGCAGGATCAATAATGAGCGGACAATAATCCTTTTGATCTTTATCATTGAATGAAAAGATTTTCTTGTCACACTACCTCTTCGGACACCACAGGTCTGGCCTGCTGCGTACTCAATTCACCAGTTTTCCTTTTTACCATAGCGCTTACCCTGTAAATCAGGAATACGCTGATGCAGGATATGCAAATGATGATAAAGCCCAGGGTATCATAATGTTCAAGGGGGCTGAATTTTGTTTTCTGAATAACGATCATTCCGGCAAAGGCCGCAGCAATCCCGCCGGCAATTTGCTGCAGAGAAGAATTAATACTCATAAACGCACCCCGGTCCTGCAGGGCAGGAACACCGGTAATCAATGCTGTAGATGGAATCATCCTGCTCATAACGCCTGCCATCATCAGTATGTTTAATATAATGACAAGAAAAAACGGCGTTACAGAAAGATGTGTATAAATCAATACCATAATGATCGTCCAGCCGGATGCGATTGCAAAAATGGTAAACTTATCTATTCTGTCACTCAATTTTCCAATAAGGGGCATGATGACAAGTGTGCTCAGTCCCGTTACCATGAACATCATGGGTAACTGGTGTTGTGTAACTTTCAAATTGTTGATCGCAAATGCGCTTCCGAAGGGCATCAGCATAAAACCGCCGATCGATAATAAAGCTGTTGCCGTAAAACCTACCCGGTAATCCTTTTTTGAAACAGTATGAATCAAATGATTTACAGCAGATATATCCTTTTGTACCAGCAGGTGTTTGGTCAGTGGTTGAAACCTGGAAGCGATTAAAAATGCTATGATCAATGCCATGGCGGCAACCCATAAAAATGGCGCATGCCATCCCCAGATATTGGCAAGATACAATCCGATGGGAATACCCAGCACCTGGCTGGCACTGAATCCCATTTGAACAAAACCCATTACCCGGCCACGGTGCTGTATGTCAAAAAGATCTGCAATGATGGCGAGGGATATCGATCCAATTACACCACCGAACAAGCCTGTAACAATTCTTGCGCAGATTAAAAAAATATATGAATTGGCAAGCCCGCATAAAAATGTGCCTGCAATAAATCCAAAATAAAAGAAAAGTAATAATTTTTTACGATCAAATTTATCTGCAAAGCCTGCCGTCAGTAATCCGGATAGACCTGCACTAAATGCATAGGCAGAAACAGACATTCCGAATTGCGCAGGTTTCAGGCCTAGTGACTTCATAAGAATATCTCCCAGGGGGGACATCACCATAAAATCCAGGATCACGGTAAACTGTGTAATTGCCAGAATGAATATGGCGAATTTCTGATAAGCGGTAAAAGGGACTGGAGACTTTTTCTGTTGCATGGTACAACGAAATTATGCGGAAATAGAATCTTTTACAAATACCCTAACCTCCGGCCTTCCATATATTCCGGTAGAGAAAATCATTTCGGACCTGCGAATTCCCTGCAGAAATAATATTGATTCAGTAAAATTTTAACCGGCGCCATCTTTTACCTTTGAAAAGATCTGATTGTTGAAGTCTTAGTTTTAAAAAACAAGTGAAATGAAACTGACAACACAAATTGCGAAGCAATTCAGGGATGTATATTTTGGAGGAAACTGGACTGCCTCCAGTCTGAAAGAACATCTTGCAGACACAAGCTGGCAGCAGGCTACAACCAAAGTTTATTCATTTAATACGATTGCAACGCTCGTATTTCATATGAATTATTATGTAGGCGTTGTAATGGAAGTCTTATGGGGAAACCCACTCAATGCCAGTGATAAATATAGTTTTGACCACCCGCCCATACTTTCCCGGGAGGATTGGGAAAGATTATTGGATAAAACCTGGAGAGAAGCCGAAAGTTTTGCCATCCTGATTGAACAATTACAGGAGAGTAAATTGTGGGAAGATTTTTCCGAAAATAAATATGGTAACTGCTATAGAAATATCTGCGGGATAATTGAACATATACATTATCATCTGGGCCAAATTGTCCTGATAAAAAAAATAATATTACAATCAGGCGGGAATTGAGAAGTATTTGAAAATAAATCATTGTCTTAGGAAATCTTCAATCATCACAGGAGTTGGCCTGCTCAGAATTGCAATGATTCGAATCAAAGCAGGCTGACCGCAACGAATATATTTAGTAAATATCTTTTGACCAGACGACTACACTATGGACAGAGGTTTGCGATCAATAACACCTGAAAGATTCCCCGAACCTGAAAATGGTGATGCAGTATCCGGGAATGATACTTTATAATTTCATAATGTTTCTTCACATGCACTTAACTATTTCTTTACACTAAAATCTTGAATCGAATATTTTCAGTAGTTAATCGTTATAAGGTTGTAGAATTTATACAACAATTCTGAAGATTCTGTAGTAATTCTGAATTCATTTTAAATTTATTGTGAACGAATAATGACCTTATTATTATTTCGATAAAACCAGGATTTCCATTCTGTTGATGGAACTACATTCGCCGAAACTATCCGGCGAATATGAGTTTCAAGCAATTATTTTCGATTTTAACTGCTGCTTTCTCACTTCGGTTTATTTTTTTTCTAACATCTTCCATTAAAGGATGGATCATTGATCATCGATCGGGTCTGTTCATTCGGTTAGTCAGAATTTCTGTTAGTATTGTTTTTTTTACTTTTCTTTCCGTGTATGCTTTTTCTCAAAAAGCTACCATCAGGGGGAATGTTTTTGATAATGTTTCAAGGGATGGATTAGCCGGAGCCTACGTTTCCGTCACTTCCTCAAACGCAACCATTACAAAAAAAGCAGCCGACGATAAGGGAAACTTCCAAATTTCAGGACTGGAACCAGGCGAATATGATGTAACCTTCGAAAATGTCGGATTTGTTAACATAACCAAACACTATTCTCTTAAAGCTGGTGAAACCATAAAGATTTATATAGGACTCAAATTGGAAAGCAAAGCTTTAAATGAAGTTACCATAATGGGTTACCATAACAACGAACTGGAATCGGGATCAAGGGCGTCTGAAAAAAATGCAGCCAATATTACAAATATAATTTCATCCCAGGCAATGGTTCGATCACCGGACATTAATGCAGCCAATGTGTTACAAAGGATGAGCGGGGTAACAGTTGAACGATCCAGTGGGGGTAATGAAGCCTATGCGGTGATCAGGGGGATGGAACCCAGATATAATAATACCCTGATTAATGGGATTAAAATTGCCAGCCCTGACAATAAAAACAGATTTGTACAACTTGACATTATTCCATCCGAAATATTAACAAGTATCGAGATTAGCAAATCCCTGTTACCGAATATGGAGGGGGATGCTATAGGTGGAACAATTAATATGGTCGTTAAGGATGCTCCGACAATCACTTCGTTTAAAGCAACCGCAAGCATAGGATATAGCCAGATTTTCTTTGATGAAAAATATGTCTATTTCAAGACATCTGATATACAGCCATTGAGCCCGATCCAGCGAAATCCATATGGATATGCAGCTCAACCAGGCGATTTTTCACGATCTAATCTGGATTTTCAGACAAAGCAGGCTCCGCCAACTGGTATCCTTGGGTTTTCTTACACACATAGATTTCTTCACAACAAGATAGGTATTGTCCTTGCCGACAATGTGCAAAATCAATACTATGGCAATATCAGTTCCAGATATACTGTGAACCCAGGAGGAGCTACCTCAGATTCACTATATGCTACTTCTGTCAGTAATTATAAGGGATATTCACAGCAATTGAACAATGGTTTGGTAGCTCATATTGATTACGTATTTAACGAAAAGAATAGGGTAAACTTAGACAATTTTTATATCTATAGTTATCTAGCACAGTCAAAATTGGCCCAGGATACCACACTTGTCGGAACAGGCAGGGTGGGTCCGGGAACAGGACAGGTTTTTAATAATGACCAATCCTATACGCAAAAACAATTTATAGAAAATCTGAAATTATCAGGACAGCATCAATTATCTCCCGTCTTTCAATTCGATTGGGCCGGGGTATATTCGATAGCTGGAAGAAAAGTTCCAGACCTGGCTAATTTGACAACTGATTTCCTGATCAATCCGGATTTCACCCAAACTGCTACTTATTTTGACGGCATCACAAGACAGTGGCAACACAACGAAGACAAGGACTACACGGGGCTGCTCAATCTTGACTATCATAAGAAATTGACCGGTGGCAGTCTGGATCTGAAAGCAGGTGGGTTATACAGAACAAAATCAAGGTTTAATACTGGAGATGATTATGAGCTGCGACCACCAACAGTAAATGATACCGGAGGTTCAACAAGTGGCAAACCTGCCTTTACGAATATTTATGATACCCAGTGGAGTGTATTTAATTCGGCTGGAAACAGTGTTTATAATCCGAGCAATTATACAGCGAATGAAACTGTATTTGCTGAATATATCATGGCCAATTTCAGATCAAATAAATGGGAGGGGGGTGGAGGATTAAGGGTAGAAAATACAAATTCAAATTGGAATATAAAGGTGCATAGTCCCACTCTGCTAAGTTCGGGATCCCAGATTTACCAGGATTTTTTACCGAGTATTTTTTTCAAATATTTTATTAACAATAAGCAGGACATCCATTTTTCTTATTTCAAATCCATTTCAAGACCCAATTATTATGAGTTGGTTCCGGCATCAACTTTTGCGGGTGATTATACTTTAAGGGGAAATCCATATGTTTTACATTCTGTTGCTGATAATTATGATATTCGCTATGAGATATTTCCAAAAGGGGATGAAAACTTATTCGTCGGGGTATTTTACAAAAACATCCAAAACCCAATTGAATGGCACCTGGATGAATATAGCCAAGGTGTACTCTTTCTTGAGCCCCGGAATTCAGGAACCGCACATGATTACGGGGCGGAACTTGCTTTTACCAAATATTGGGGAAAATTCGGGGTAACAGGCAATTACACTTACACACATTCTGCTGTAACCATTCCTATTCACAACTACCAGAATGACACTGTTTACGAGACCCGCCCTCTTCAAGGCCAGACCGATAATATCATAAATGTATCGCTGTTATATAAAGATGTTAAACACGGATTTTTTGCCCAGGTAGCTTATGAATTCCAAGGGAATACCCTGGTTTATACTTCAAATTTTTATCAATCCGATTACTATCAACATCCCACGAATACGCTGGCTGTTTCACTTGAGAAGGACATTCATAATCATTTTACTGTATTTGGGAAGTTTAACAACCTCTTAAACACACCAGTAACAGAATATGTTCAAAAGACCATACTTGTGGCTAAGAATATTTATAAAGCCAACTATAGTATCGGGATCAGATTTGCGCACTAGACTAGAGAAGGACAATTATTTATTTTCAGTTAAAAAAATAAAAAATGAAAAACAAGTTAAATCAGCATTTATTTAATGCAACTAAAATTGTAGCTGCGGCATTTGTAGTTTCGGGTATATTTTCATCCTGTACCAAATCCTCAGCAACGGCTAATACCGGTCCTGTATTGCCTGCAGAGGCAATCAGGGGGACCACGTTAAATGGGGGAAATGTAAAAGGTGTTATGTTGACCGATTCAACATATACAATTAACGGCGATATCACTGTATTAAAAGGCGATACTTTATCCGTACAACCAGGTGCTACAATTAATATTCCAGCTAACCATGCTTTTTATATTCAGGGCACGCTTCTTTCTCTTGGCACACAGCAAAAACCTGTAGTATTTCAATCACCTACTGCCCTACCCGGCCAGTGGGGAGGATTCCAGGCTGATAGTGCGCAAGCGGTAACGGTTAAATGGACTAAGATTTTATGGGCAGGCGGTCCTGACTCAACCGGGGGTACCAGACAAACGATAGGCATAAGTTCTCCAATTACTGTGGACATTGAAGATAGTTGGTTCATAGGCGGACAGGATAATTCGATTGGAGTATATTCAGCTGCCAATGTTACAATTCTTCGCAATACTTTCCAGGGCAACGGAACTACTGATGGAGATTGTATTGACTTTCATTCAGGAGTGACTGGAACAGTTGCATACAATGTTTTGTGGGGAGGTGCTGGTAGTGCGATTAAAGTTTTTACAAGCGCACTAATAAAAAACCCTCAAACAAATGTGACTGTTTACAATAATACCTGCATAGACAATGGATTCCGCAGAGGAGCTGCGGAGCCGGGCAGAGGTATCCTGGTAGATGCTTTTTCAACCGGAAAATTTTATAATAATTTGCTTGTTAACAACTACTATAGCCTGGACATAACACCCACATCAGAATTTTCCACAGTTCAGTATGGAAATAATTATTTCTATGCCACAGTTGATTCACTGGTTAAGAATTTTTATCCCGTGGGTTCCAAAGGCGTAGCTCAAACCACGGATATTATCTCACAAACGACTGGAGCAAATGATCCTATGTTTGTAAATTATACACCTCCACCGAATCCTTCATTGAGAATAATGCCCCCCGCATATGATTTTCATCTGAAGGCGGGTTCACCTGCCCTTGGGAAAGGAAATCCGACGTATAATAATGACATCGGCGCTTATACATCTGATGGAAAAGGCAACCTGCATTAAATAGTAATCTTAAATTAATTTAATAAAGGACCGTATTCATTTACGGTCTTTTATTTCAATCCGGCTGTCCCGATAAAATTATTTCTCTGTGATTTATTCAATTCGTTATTTGTTTTCATATCAAAAAATATCATTGCAAATCATAACATATTATAGCGTTTTACTGCTATTTTCAGGTTCTTTACTATTTACAACTTTTGCTTACTCTCAGAAAGAAACGAAATCCGAATCCGCTAAAGTAAATGAAGCACAAAAAAAAGCACTGCGCTTTATTGTATTTGGTGATTGGGGTCGCAACGGGGAAGATAATCAGCGGGAAACATCACTTGGAATGGGGCTTGTTGCCAAAACATTCAAACCTGAATTTATTGCTTCCATGGGTGATAATTTTTATCCGAATGGAGTACGCAGTACCGGGGATCATAATTGGCTCGCTTCATTTGAAGAAATATATACCGCGCATTCACTGCAGACCGATTGGTATGTAGTTCTGGGTAACCACGACTATAAGGGAAATCCACAGGCGGAAATAGATTATTCAGATATTGATCGCAGATGGAATATGCCTGCGCGGTATTATTCTAAAATAATGTTTATTGGTAATGACAGCACACAGGGGGTGCTTCTCGTTTTTATAGATTCGACACCCTTCCTGTCAGAATATTATGCTACCCCTGAACATCATGTAAGGGGCCAGGATACAGCCGCGCAAAGAATCTGGCTTGAAAAAACTCTTAGTGAAGCTCCGTCTTATGTGAAATGGAAATTTGTATTCGGACACCATCCTTTGTGGACGGGTGGAGGTAGAATGAAAGCTCCGGAAACAATGGAAATGAAAAATTTATTCAGGCCGATATTCGAGAAATATCACGTGAACGTTTATTTCTGCGGACATGAACATAGTTTACAATATATCAAACCAGAAGGATTCACACATTATTTTATTTCCGGTGCCGGTTCAGAAACCACCCCTGCGATCGTTCATCCTGAAGGTGGTCAGTTTGCAAAATCAGTCAACGGTTTTATGGACATCACAGTTAAAGATGATCAAATGGAAGTGAATGTAATCAATTATCTGGGCGAAAATATTTATTCAACTATTATTCCGCATCCTTAACTTCTGCTAACAAATACAATCCTGCCACCAGGATCTGTTATAATCAGCCGCAAGAATAAAAAAATAAAGCGGTATGCAATAAAATAGTGTAGCCGTTAATGCGAATATCAGGTAAATTTTAAAGAGAGGACGATTTAGCATACACCTAAAACAACATTCTCCCTAAAATCATTCCAGCTTAATTGCCAGTTCAGGAGAAGGTAAACCGATTTTTCACCCTTATATTGTGTAAAAAAAATCCCATTCTGCAAATTTTTTCGCGTACTGATAGAAAGATTAAAGAATTTTGCCGCTTCAACACAATTCTGGCCGCGATTTTTAAAGTTGGTTTATATTCACAGGAAGAAAAACAATTTTTCCTTTGATACGATTATTGATTATACCTATACTTCTGGTATTTTCTCTCCCCCAAAAGGTTGATGAAGACTATTGCAATTTGAAGAATACAGCATTCAAAGATGGAGAAAAAATTACCTATAAAATATATTATACACTTGCGGGTGTTTATGTGGAAGCCGGAGAAGTTATTTTTTCATGTAATCTTGAACAGTTAAACGATAAACCTGTATTTCATTTAAGGGCTTCCGGAACGACCCTTCCTTTTTATGATCATTTTTATAAGGTTCGCGATCATTATGATTCCTATACCGATACGGAAACTTTAAGACCGTTTCAGTTTACGAGGAATATAAGAGAAGCTGGTACAAAAAAGTACGAGAATATACATTTTAATCATACAGCCAATACAGCCATAACGGACAGTGGTGTACTGAAAGTGGATCCTTGCATCCAGGATGTTTTAAGTGCAGTATATTATTTGCGAAATATAAAATTTATTAATATAAAACCCGGAGACAAAATACCCTTTACAATAATACTCGATAGCCGCGTCTATCATGTTTACATACGTTATCTGGGCAGGGAAATTGTAAAAACTAAGTACGGTAGATTTCACACAATCAAATTCAAGGCGATGCTGATAAAAGGAACACTGTTTGTGGAGGGAGAAAAAATGACTGTATGGGTAAGTGATGATTCTAATCACCTGCCCTTAAGAGTTGAAAGCGCGATTGTAGTGGGATCTGTAAAAGCAGATATGATGGACTTTCAGAATCTGAGAATACCGCTGGAGTCACAAATTCATTAAAATCGCATGCCAGATGTCAATTTAATAAATCTTTTATTGATTTGAATAACTGATCCTTGGTAAAAGGTTTGTCCAAAAAGATATCTGCTCCATTCTCAATTGCCAGATCTTTAGCAGCACCATTAAACCCGGATATCATTATGATTTTAATATTCGGATTGGCTTTCTTCATTTCAGGTATAAAATCAATTCCAAATCCATCAGGAAGTTTATTATCGAGTATTACGATAGACGGACTGTCTGTTTTTAAATAAGAAACTGCTGAAGAAATATTTTTTACATGATCAAGCTGTATATCCTTTCCTGTAAGTATGATATTTAAAAGCAAACACATGTCTGCTTCGTCTTCTATTATTAGTATTTTTTTCATTCCGGTTTGAATTGAATATAGGCTGACAATTTTCATGCCATGCAGGTTGGATATAAAATACGCAGGTTGGTCGCGGATAGAGATTTATACGCGAATCAGCAAGTGACAGGGAATGAGGAATTTATTACTCAGGCCACCTGTTCCATATCCAATGACGTAAATATTGAGTCAGCAGACACATGCCCTTCGTAAGAGGTAATGTGTTTATCAGTTGACCGTCTTGATTAATACTTTGTTCTGTTGGCAATGCAAATTTATCAGGCATCTGGAAAAAGAAATCAGAAGGCAGACCTAATTTGGGTAAGCCATCGCCGGTAAACTTGAAAATACTGCCAAGAATTTTTCCTTGAGGTGTAAGGGTGACGTCGTCACCGAAGATTGGGACGTTCATAAAAATTGGATTTTAATAAAGTTAGGGAAAAAATCAATTCGACAATCAGGGAATGGCCAATTTCAATTATATCCTGAAATTGGTTATAATCAGAAGCCCAGCTGAAGCTGTATCATAAATACATTGTTGTGAACACCTGGATTTTCTGTACGATAGGAATATTCCGTTTGTATTTTGGTCCAGACATTAAAGAAATAGTTTAATCCGAAAACGTAATAATCAGATGTTTCCTGCGTTTTTGACTTTGACATATTTGGATCATAGGTGTCGTACCTGAAAACTCCCTGTAAATGTTTGGGCCAGAGAAAATAACTTCCCTGCAGATACCAGCCCTGGTGAACGATTTGATTATTATTATCACCATCTTTTCCCTGAATCCATTCCCCTTTTACGGAAAGCTGATCGTAGTTCACCGTGAATTCTGTACCCAGCCTGATTCGCTCATGATTTATCGTAGGTGATGAAGAGAATCTGTCAAATCCATTATAATAAGACGCACCGATATCAAGTATTTTGAAAGGATGGAGTACCAGACGTCCAACAACGTCTTTATAGGTATTATTATCAACTGTATTTATACCGGCTCCATTCACCAATGCCAGGAAATAATCCACCAGGTAATGATTTTCAATTTTTATGAGACTCCCGTTGACCATAAGGCCGATATCCCTTCCGTTCTGATTCCCGATGGAATCAACCAATCCATTGGAAACATCACCTTTTCTTGCAACCAGGGCGCTCACTGCCTGGGAGCGGTCGATGGTTTCCAGATTCCTGTCCTGTGTGAGGTTTTCCTGCGAAAATGGCAGCAGAATCTGGCCTGCAGTAATCTTTAGGAAATTAAAGGGTTTGTACGCAATAAAAGCGTCCAGCATTTCGGGCGATACCAGGGCGCCACCTGCGGGGGCAGTACCGTTTACTCCGGATGCTCCTACAAAATCAATCAATATCCGATAGCCCCATTTGGTAGAAAAATCAC
>Ga0207113_1115_pt1 | contig 23227 bp, 21 predicted proteins | sample Alteio_BWMinHeat_69_FD_153559 | JGI IMG/M metagenome (GOLD analysis project Ga0207113, IMG submission 153559) | Enriched cells from forest soil in Barre Woods Harvard Forest LTER site, Petersham, Massachusetts, United States -... | ecosystem: Environmental > Terrestrial > Soil > Temperate forest >... | reverse complement strand
TAAGCCTGATGTCGCACGGACACTATCAATTGATTTACATGCAGTGATTCGTAGCGAATCCGTTGTGATTATCACGGGTGTTCGGCGTTGCGGAAAATCCATTTTATTGCAACATATTCGAAACCAACACAAAGAAAATCATTATTATCTGAATTTTGAGGATGAACGTTTGGTGAATTTTACCATCGATGATTTTCAAATGATGATGGAAATTTTTATCGAATTGTATGGCGAGGAAAAAACCTGCTATTTTGATGAAATTCAAAATATTGAAGGCTGGGAACGATTTGTGCGGCGTTTGTATGAAAACGGTTATAAAATTTTTATCACCGGTTCTAATGCGAAAATGTTGAGTCAAGAACTGGGAACGCATTTAACGGGTCGACATATCAAAATTGAATTATATCCCTTTTCTTTTAACGAATTTTTGGCATTTAAAAATGTGGAAATTAATCCGCAACGGGCGACAACAACAGTCAAAGCAAAACTGAATAATTTAATAAAACAGTACGTAAAAATAGGTGGATTTCCACAATATATAAAAGAAGAAATGCTGGAATATTTGCAAACGTTGTATGAAAGTATTTTATATCGCGATATTATTTCTCGTTATAAATTACCGAATGAATATGCTATTCGTCAGCTCGCTTTTTATTTTGCGAGCAATGTGGGCAAGGAAATTACCTTTAATGCATTGAAAAAGCATTTACAGCTGGGTTGTGTGAATACCGTTTCCGATTATTGTCAGTATTTAGAAAATTGTTATTTATTTTTTTTGGTAAAACGGTATAGTTTTTCGTTAAAGCAACAATCAAACTCACCTAAAAAAGTGTACGCCATTGATGCAGGGCTTGCTCATGCGATTGGCTTTCGCTCCAGTCACGATGCGGGGCGAATGCTTGAAAATATTGTTTTTCTTGAGTTAAAGCGCCGAAATTTTGAAGTATATTATCATCGTGAAGAAAAAGAATGTGATTTTGTGGTGTGCAAACAGAATCACATTAAAGCATTAATACAAGTTTGTTTTGAGCTCAGTGATTCAGAAACCAAAGAGCGTGAAATGAATGGTATTATGGATGCCATGCAAAGTTATAAAATCAAACACGCAACGATTATCACCTTAGCTGAAACGGACGAAATCACTATGATGGCAGATGGAAAAAAATATCATATTGATGTTATGCCGATTTGGGAGTGGTTGAGCAATGCCTTCTAAAAACCCTAAAAACACAGTAAAAATGCTGAACACCGACTCCGCGCAAAAATTTTTGTTTGAAGAACAAGATGTGCGTGGCGTGATTGTCCATTTAACAAAAAGTTATCAAGCGATTTTAAAACAACATCATTATCCGGCCATCATTCAAAAATATTTGGGTGACGTTTTATTGGCTGCCACTTTGTTGATGGAGACGCTGAAATTGCAGGGTCGAATGACGATTCAATTTCAAAGTGACGGTGCGATTAAAATGTTGGTGGCGCAAATTAATGATGAAGGTCATTTGCGCGGATTGGCGCAATGGGATGCGAGCGTTTCCAAAAAAGCCTTAGAAAAAGGATTGGGTCAGGGTTCGCTGGTGATGACACTTTTTCATAAAAACAGTGTCAATCCGATACAAAGTATTGTGTCATTAGACAATAAAACGATTCCAGAAGCGCTCGCTTTTTATTTTTTACAATCTGAACAATTACCCACGATTTTTTCTTTTGCGGTCACTGCAGACTATGCGGTGGGCATGTTAATGCAATTAATGCCGGAAAAAATAGATAAAAATCGTCAGACCTCATGGAAAAAATTAGTTAAAAAAGTAAAATCAATTAATGCCGCTGAAATATTTTATGATAATAATGCCTCATTTTTAACGTATTATTTTCCGGACGAATTGATTCGTTTATTTGATGCGCGCGAACTTATTTTTCGCTGCGGCTGCTCAATTGAAAAAATGGAAAATGCGATTCGTGTGATGGGGCAGATTGAAGCGAATTTAATGTTGACAGAAAAAGCGGAAATTGTGGTAACGTGTGAGTATTGCAATCATCATTATGCGTTTGATCGATCGGCTGTAGAAAGAATTTTTCAACACGCGGAGTAAGATGTTATGGCGCCACCCTTACCAGATTCCAATGGCAATATCAATAACGAGACCCCTACGATCATGCTTTTCTGTCTTGTTGGTATCCCTCTAGGGGGTGCCATACTGTCCCTCGGTTTTTGGTTGCTTTACCATTTAATAAAACCTTTTTGTCTTACAAACGATAGCGAAAACAGGGGCGGTAATGGCAATAGGTACAGGTTGCCACCACCCCCTGTCGGTCTTGTTGTGTCCACAGGACATCCTCCAGGCGTAACACACATGCCTGACATGCCTGATAACAGGGTTCAATAACCCCCCTTGAATTCCAAACATTCGCCCACATAATTCTGTGCATCGGGATAATTGCAGCGTATGATGCAACCCGGTAAGAAATTATTTTTTTAGTCATTGAGGAGAAAAGACGTGGATATTAGACCATTACATGATCGTGTTGTGATCAAGCGTTTAGATGAAATACGTACATCGGCTGGCGGAATTGTTATTCCAGATACCGCTGCGGAAAAACCAGTTCGTGGAACTGTGATGGCAATTGGTCCTGGAAAAATGTTGACAGATGGAAAAGTGATTCCATTGGCCGTGAAAAAAGGCGATACCGTCGTATTTGGCAAATACTCGGGAACCGAAATCAAAATCGAAAACCAAGATCTGATCGTGATGCGTGAAGAAGACATCATGGGTGTAATTGAGGAATAGTGATTCAGCAGCTCGTCCCGGTAGGGCGAGCGCAACAAACAAAACAAACAATGAGGAATAAAAAATGAACCCAAAAGACCTAAGATTCGGCGCCGATGCATTGCATGCAATGGCCAGCGGCGTTAGCAAATTAGCAGGTGCTGTGAAAGTAACATTAGGACCTCGCGGTCGTAATGTAGTATTAGATAGATCTTTCGGCTCACCAACGATCACCAAAGACGGTGTGAGTGTTGCAAAAGAAGTGGAATTAGCCGATAAATTTGAAAACATGGGCGCGCAAATGGTGAAAGAAGTCGCGTCACAAACATCCGATTTAGCAGGCGATGGCACGACAACTGCAACCGTTTTAGCAGAAGCGATTTTGTTAGAAGGTATTCGTTCTGTTGCTGCCGGTATGAATCCGATGGATTTAAAACGCGGTATCGAAAAAGCAGTGATAAGTGTTACTGAAGAATTGAAAAAGATTTCGAAACCGTGCGCTGATAATAAAGCAATCGCACAAGTCGGAACGATTTCTGCCAATTCAGATGAATCGATTGGAAAAATTATTGCGCAAGCGATGGAAAAAGTCGGCAAAGAAGGTGTTATCACCGTTGAAGATGGTTCCGGTTTTGACAATGAATTGTCTGTGGTTGAAGGTATGCAATTCGATCGCGGTTATTTGTCACCTTACTTTATCAACAATCAACAAAATATGAGCTCAGAATTAGAAACGCCTTATATTTTAGTAGTTGATAAAAAGATTTCGAACATTCGCGAAATGTTGCCTGTGTTGGAAGCGGTTGCGAAAGCAGGAAAACCCTTATTGATTATCGCTGAAGATGTTGAAGGCGAAGCATTAGCAACGTTGGTTGTGAATACGATTCGCGGCATTGTTAAAGTTGCTGCGGTAAAAGCGCCTGGATTTGGTGATCGTCGTAAAGCCATGTTGCAAGATATTGCGACATTAACCGGTGCGAAAGTGATTTCAGAAGAAGTCGGTTTAACTTTGGAAGCAGCAACGGTTCATGATTTAGGAACAGCGAAGCGTGTTGTCGTTACCAAAGAAAATACAACGATTATCGATGGTTCTGGCGATGGCAAAGAAATCAAAGCTCGTATTGCACAAATTCGCACTGAAGTAGAAGCAACCACGTCTGATTACGATCGCGAAAAATTGCAAGAACGTTTGGCAAAATTGGCAGGCGGTGTTGCGGTTATCAAAGTTGGCGCTGCAACTGAAATTGAAATGAAAGAAAAGAAAGCGCGCGTGGAAGATGCTTTGCATGCAACCCGTGCAGCAGTAGAAGAAGGCGTGGTTCCTGGCGGTGGTGTTGCCTTGATTCGTGCTTGTCGCGCAATCAGTTCTGTTAAAGTCGACAATGATGATCAACGCGTCGGTGTTGAAATCTTGCGTCGTGCCTTGTTATCTCCATTACGTCAAATCGTGAAAAATGCGGGCGAAGAAGCAGCGGTTATTTTAGCGAAAGTATCTGAAAGTAAATCAGATAGTTTTGGTTATAACGCAGCGACGGGCCAATACGGCGATATGATTGAAATGGGAATTTTGGATCCAACTAAAGTAACTCGCACAGCATTGCAAAATGCAGCTTCGATCGCAGGCTTGATGATTACCACAGAATGTATGGTAACCGAATTGCCTAAGAAAGAAGAACACGGTGGTCATGGTGGCGGCGAAGGCGGTGGTATGGGTGGAATGGGCGGTATGGGTGGAATGATGTAACGAAAAAAACCCCGCTTTTGCGGGGTTTTTTATGTTTCAAGAGTTAAGCGGAAAATGCTGAGCTTTTTGTCGAGGGCTTAACGCTTAGCGCTTAACCTTTCTCTCAGTGATATCAATGTCGGTTGATGTAATTCAATCCTACTCCTCACAAAATATTTCTGTCAATCAAATTTTGCACAATAGTTACATTCTTTTTCAAAACTGATCATTAGCTATCAATCTTTACGTCTTGATTCGTCTGGGGTAATTATTTTGGTTAAAAATTGTGCAGTTTGAGAGCCAGAGACACGGTGCGTATTGCGATGTCAATGTCAGACTACTGTTTTCAATGTAAACTATATAGAAAAAACCGCTGGTCTTACTTATGAAATATTTTACGCTTGTTTTTACATTCCTATTTATTTGCATCACAACCGCCTTTGCCGCCGAACCTTTGCCCATCGATCAAGCCTTTCAATTTTCAGCAACCGCAAAAGATTATCAAACGATTTTGGTGATGTGGAAAATTGCGCCGAATTATTATTTGTATCAAAAACATTTTCAATTTGAAGTGATTAAACCTAAAAATATTTTATTGGGTCGACCCTTATTTCCGAGCGACACGGAAACCTTAAAAACCAATGTGGGTAACTTTGAAGTGTATTCCCATTCGCTTACCATTCCATTACCGATTATTCAATCTGATCAAAAAAGCCTGGTTTTACAGGTACATTATCAAGGTTGCTCGAAAGCGGGATATTGCTATCCGCCGATAACGAAAGTCGTACCCCTTAATTTAAGTGGCAATTATGGGCAGCCGGTTTTGGGATTAAATATTGATCTTTCGCCGGAAATATCGAGCACACCACCCCTTATCACGCTGAATAAATTTCAACAATTACTCACACAACACTCACTTTTTCTCTTAATCATAGGCTTTTTAGGCTTTGGACTTTTATTATCATTAACGCCGTGCGTGTTACCGATGATTCCCATTTTATCCAGCCTGATAATCGGCAAAGAAAAAATGACGCACACGCATGCATTTTTATTATCCTTATTTTATGTATTGGGCATGGCGATGACATATGCCATTGCCGGTGTTTTATTTGGCATTATCGGCAGCGATGTGCAAGCGATTTTTCAAGAACCGTGGATTATTATTTCGTTTAGTTTTTTATTTGTATTAATGGCTTTGTCTTTATTTGGATTATTTACACTGCAATTACCCGAGTTTTTACGCAGCAAAGTGGCAGCGATCAGTCATCATCAAAAAAGTGGAACGTATATCGGCGCTGCTATCATGGGAATTTTATCGACATTAATTTTATCGCCGTGTGTGACACCACCGCTCGTTGCGGTATTGGGATTTATCAGCCAAAGCGGTGATGCTGTCTTAGGCGGTGTTGCATTATTTGCAATGGGCATCGGCATGGGCGTGCCCTTATTATTTATCGGTGCGGTGGGCTCGCGAATATTGCCCAAATCAGGCGCGTGGATGAATACCGTCAAAAATATCATGGGAATATTTTTACTCGCGGTGGCTATTTTTATGCTGCAACGTGTGTTACCTGCAATGATTATGATGCTGTTATGGGCGAGTTTATCAATCGGTGTTTCGCTTTATTTCGGCGCATTAACAACATCAAAAACACCGTGGATGATTTTTAAAAAATCCATTGGCATTTTATTTTTTGTCTACGGCATTTTATTAATCGTCGACGCCTATCACGGCAACACCAATCCTTTGGATATTTTAAAAACGCCGGGGCAATTGCATGAAACAAACACGCCTCTTACTTTTCAATCCGTCAATTCAGTCGGGGAAATTGAAGACGCAATAAAAGCGGCCGGTGATAAAACGGTTATGCTCGATTTTTCTGCGGATTGGTGCGTTGCATGCAAAGAATTAGAAACACAGACCTTTCAAAATCCTGCTGTCGAAGCCCAATTATCACATTTTATTTTATTGCGTGCGGATGTGACAAAAAATTCTATCGATGAACAATTACTCGAAAAACAGTACGGTGTTGTCGCACCGCCGACGATTTTGTTTTTCAAAAATCAGGCTGAAATCCCGAATTCAAGAATCATAGGTTATCAGTCCGTTGTGAGATTTTTGAGACAGTTAAAATATCTTTGACAGCAAAAAATTTCCAAAACGGAATTGCCTCAATAGTATTCTCAAACTTTTTTTCATCATCGTACGTCACAATAATTCCACGTGAAATATGAAACTTTTCCATCGCCTGTTTTAACCTAGATTCGGCAGTTGAAACCGTATTCATGATGCATTGTTGCATAGTCATAAAGAGCACTGCACTAGATGTATTGAGCGCTGGTGACATAGTTTAGAAGTGCTTGCGTTAGCAAGTACGAAAGGGAATATTTAGAGGGTTGCTTCTGCTTTCGCATTCGCTGACGCGAAAGCTTCTAAGCTATATCACTAGGACTTCAGCGCATCGAGTGTGATGCGCTGCAATCACTGTATAGAACTTCAGTGTATCGAGCACTCATACGGTGAAAAAAATTTTTTAAAATTCAATGCGGATTTAGACGATTAAGCGTTCGCAGTAGGTTTCAACTGCCGAGTTTAGGTTTAAACACACTATTACTAATTACGATTAGTAAAAGTGTCTGTTTCCGGTGTCAGTGTCGGTTTAAACTGACACTGACACTGATTACTGACACTTCTCTGTACATTTAAAATACGACATTTTACGATAACTTGCTGACATTTGCATCGATCTAGACATTATCGTGCAACTTTGGCAGAATACGCCATGGCAAAGATATTGATACTACATGGCCCTAATTTGAATATGCTTGGAACGCGCGAGCCGGCGGTCTATGGAAACGATCGGCTGGAGGATATCAACAATCATCTGATCCAGCAAGGCATGTCGCTCAATCACACTATCACCTGTTTTCAAAGCAATGCCGAGCACGAATTAATTGATCGTATCCAACAGTCTTTGCATGAAAAAACAGACTTTATTTTAATTAACCCCGCCGCGTTAACGCACACGAGCATTGCTCTTCGCGATGCTTTATTAGCCGTTGCCATTCCGTTTATTGAAGTGCATTTATCCAACGTGCATGCGCGCGAGTCGTTTAGACAGCACTCTTTTTTTTCAGATATTGCAGTTGGGGTGATTAGTGGGTTTGGAGCAAATGGTTATAGGTTGGCATTATTGGCGGCGCATGATTATTTGACACCTTAATTAAACACGAGGATTAACAAGTGGACACACGCAAAATAAAAAAACTCATCGAACTGGTCAAAGAAACTGGCATCGGTGAACTCGAAGTAAAATCAGGTGATGATTCTGTTCGCATTAATTGCCAAGTTAATATGATGCCGACATTCGCGCAAATGCCAGTACCGGCAGCACCTGCACCAATTGCTGAAATAACAGCACAACCCGCCGCACCCGCTGCAAAAAAACACGAACACATCGAAGGACATAAATTAAAATCTCCGATGGTTGGCACAGTTTATTTATCAGCAACACCAGGTTCGCCAGCATTTGTCAAAGTTGGACAAAAAGTCGAAGCGGGCGACACAGTATGTTTAATCGAAGCGATGAAAATGTTTAACAAAATTGAAGCGGATAAATCTGGTGTGATTAGCGCGCGCTTAGTAGAAAACGAACAACCGGTGGAATATGATCAGCCGTTGTTTATTATTGAGGAATCAGTGTGAGTGTGAGTGTGAGTGTCAGAGGTACTATTTAATATTTTTCCCACACTCACACTCACACTCCAATTCCAGAGAGTACACAAAAATAAAGTATTACCAGAAGGCTCTGAGACATGTTTAAAAAGGTATTAATCGCCAACCGCGGCGAAATTGCACTTCGTATTCACCGCGCCTGCAAAGAATTACATATCAAAACCGTCGCAGTTTATTCCACCGCCGATCAAAATTTAATGCATGTAAAATTGGCTGACGAATCCGTTTGTATTGGTCCACCCAGTTCTGCGCAAAGTTATTTAAGTATTCCCGCAGTGATTAGTGCTGCTGAAATTGCACAAGTCGACGCGATTCATCCTGGCTATGGTTTTCTCGCTGAAAATGCTGATTTTGCTGAACGCGTCGAAGAAAGTGGATTTGTATTTATCGGCCCGCGACACGAAACGATTCAATTAATGGGAAATAAAGTGTCGGCAATTAATGTGATGCGTGCCGCTGGAATTCCGTGTATTCCAGGATCGAATGGCGCATTAACCAATGACAATGATGCCAATATTGCCATGGCGCAAAAAATTGGATTGCCCGTGATTATTAAAGCAGCGGGTGGTGGTGGCGGTCGCGGCATGCGCGTTGTTCGCGAGGAAAGCGAATTAATGAATGCGATTGCGATGACAAAAACCGAAGCGGGCGCTGCTTTTGGTACTGATGAAGTTTACATGGAAAAATTTTTAGAGAATCCGAGGCATATTGAAATTCAAGTATTGGGCGATGGACAAGGTAACGCGATCCATTTGGGTGAACGCGATTGTTCGATGCAACGACGTCATCAAAAAATTATGGAAGAAGCGCCAGCACCGGGAATCACGGTGGCACAACGCAAAAAGATCGGCGATTTATGCGTAAAAGCCTGTATTGAAATTAATTATCGGGGCGCAGGTACCTTTGAATTTTTATATCAAGACGGCGAATTTTATTTTATTGAAATGAATACGCGCGTGCAGGTTGAACATCCTGTGACGGAAATGGTAACGGATATTGATATTGTGAAAGCCCAAATTCGCATTGCGTCTGGTATGAAATTGCAATACAAACAAGAAGACATTCACTGGAATGGTCACGCGATTGAATGTCGCATTAACGCGGAAGATCCTTTTACTTTTTTACCATGCCCTGGAACGATTAATGTCTATCACACACCCGGCGGAATGGGTGTGCGCTTGGATTCACATATTTATACGGGATATAAAGTGCCGCCGTATTATGATTCATTGATTGGAAAATTAATTGTGCATGCAACAACGCGCGAAAATGCTTTGGCGCGCATGCGAAATGCATTAGAAGAAATGGTGATTGAAGGGATTAAAACAAATATTCCATTACACCAAGAGCTCATGGATGATGAAAATTTTAGAAAGGGTTCGCAGAATATTCATTATTTAGAGAAGAAGCTGGGGAAAGTGTGAGTTATCAGTGTGAGTGATCAGTGTGAGTGATCAGTGTGAGTGATCAGTGTCAGAGGCACGATGAAAGATTTACTGATCACTGATAACTGATAACTGATCACTGATCACTGATCACTGATAACTGATAACTGATAACTGATACCAGATAACTAAACCATGCCCACTCATTTTCAAATATCCGTCACCGTCACGCGTAATCAAATCGAACGCTTATCCGATATCTTTTTTGCGCTGGGCGCTGATGCAGTGACCATGACTGATGCGAAAGATGAACCACTGTTTCAATTAACACCGGAAGATGAGCCATTATGGCAACATACCACGCTGCATGCGTTATTTAATGAATCGATTTTTCCAGAAAATATGATTAGTGACATTAAAAAGCATCATGTGGAATTTCAAAAAAACGATTTTTATGTTGAAAAAATAGCACCCAAAAATTGGGTTTCTGAAACACAAAAACAATTTCATGCGCAACAATTTGGTCATTTATGGATTTGTCCGGAATGGGAAAAAGATCATTTTTTGAAAAAAAATCGCCGCAAAAAAGATCCTGTTGTTTTTATCGAACCGGGATTAGCGTTTGGTACTGGCACACATCCGACAACACAACTGTGTTTAACCTGGTTAGCATCACATCCATTAAAAAATAAAACGGTGATTGATTATGGTTGTGGTTCTGGCATTTTGGCGTTAGGCGCATTGGCGCTCAATGCTAAAACTGTTTGGGCAACCGATCATGATGATCAAGCATTAATTTCCACTGGAAATAACGCAAAATACAATCAATTTAAAAATAAATTATATATTGTCAATACGGATAACATTAAATCGGCACGCGCGGATATTATTGTTGCGAATATTTTAGCGAATCCGTTAATTGAGTTAGCGCCTATTTTAACGGAATTATTATTACCGAAAGGAAAATTAATTTTATCGGGGATTTTATTGGGTGATGCCGATCGCGTTGCGTCAGCCTATGAAAAACATTTTACACGCACTGATATGCAACAAAAAGAGGGGTGGGTTCTAATGGAGTTTCAGAGTAACAGATCACTTCGTAGATAGAAACGCCGATTTTGGATGCTTTTTTGTGACCCGTACCCTTGAGGGTATAAATCTCGTTGAAATGCTCGATGTACGATCAAGTACACCTGCGCTTTCAACTCAATTTATCACAAAAAATCATCTCAAACTCGACGTTTTACCGAATCAGACAATGAGGCCTGATCTGTTACGTTTCAGAAATCAAACCAACCCAAATAAATTTTTCGGATTTGCCAACTCCGGAATCAAATCCATCTCAGTTCCCACATTATTTTTCACCATCAACTGATAAACAAATTTTAATATCGCAAAATCTTCAATCGCAAATCCCACAGAATCAAATAACGTGATATCAGAATCAGAGGTACGACCCTTTTTAACACCCGTCACCAATTCCCATAATTCCGCGTAAATTTTTGCATCAGTCTGTTGAATTTCGCCTTCTATTTTTGACTGCGGCAAATATTCAACAACAATTTTGGTATGCTGCAAAATATTTTTATCTAATTCGGTTTTTCCAGGACAATCGCCACCGATGCTATTAATATGCAAACCTGGTTTTATCGACGACATATCTAAAATGTGTGTTTGCTTTTTAGTGGCCGTTGCGGTGGTAATGATGTCCACACCATCAACCACTTGTTTCGCCTGATCACAACGCACCAATTTAAATTTTTCATTTTTTAAATTGTGTTCAAATTTTTCCATCGCGTGTAAATCAATGTCAAAATATTTTACCGTTTCAATATCAAACAAAGTACTTTGCGCCATGATTTGAAATTCTGATTGCGCACCAGTGCCAATAATACCTATTTTTTTCGTATTTTTTCGCGCAAGATATTTTGCGGCTAATGCGCTCGTTGCAGACGTTCGAAATGCCGTTAACAAGGTCATTTCGGAAATCATCAGCGGATAACCCGTTTTAATGTCTGCTAATAATCCCAATGCTGCCACCGTGAGTTTATTCGCAGAAGTATTGTTCGGATGACCGTTCACAAATTTAAACGTATAAAATTCATCATCACAAATGGGCATTAATTCAATCACGCCGTTATCCACATGCACCGCATGACGCGCTGATTTTTGAAAACATTCCCAGCGCGCATATTCTTTTTCAACGGCGAGAATTAATTGTGAGAAAAAGTTTTTTAAACCCACGGTTGAAATCAGTTTTTTGATATCAGACACTGTGATGACGCGAACCATATTGTTATTCCCTGTGTTTAAATTGATTAATACCATGATCAATTTTGATGATAACATTTTTTCCATACGACAAAACTTTGTAAAAAACTTCTTTGTGCGCGACAATTTTAATGGTTTTTCCCATCATGCAAATTCCCATCATGGCAAAAACCATTAAATTAATCCTGTTTTGAATCATTAAGAGTAAATTAATTGCTCAAAAATAGTGAAAATAACAAGATAAAATTGTTATCTTTTGTATAATTTTCAAAAATAAGCTGGAATTGATGGCGGAAATGGTGACACTGTTGCTGTCATAGTTTTGAAAACAAAACATGAAGAGTTAAATCTATGCGTCAGGTCTTATGTGATTTTTTAGAGAGGAACAGAACCAACGAAAAGTGCCGTCACTTGGTTGTCACATTAACCGATTTTTTTAAAAATCCCGAGTCCCTCATGGATCAGGGGTGCTCAGCATGGCTTAGGCGGTGCAGAATGTATGACCTTATATGCTCCAATAACCGCCAAGGTCAAACCCCCGTAGTCAGTACCCTGATAAATTCCCTGAATGCAGAAGAAATAGTTATAGTATGTCAGGCAGAGGGCATGTCAGAATTTTTTGCGTCTAATTTTTCCTTTTATATCAACTTACTAACTGAGAATGCATTAAAATACTTACTGAGAGCCATCAGGTTGCCGCTAATGAATCATCTATTGTGTTTAGATTGCGACAATGGCGGGTCACATGATAGGTTTGTAAAAATAATAAACCAGGCGGATTTAAAGAACGTTGAAATAATCTGTGTAGAACTCAACAATAAAGTATCGCTTTTATTAACACATAAAATTATAGAGATAGTCTCAAACTCCATAAAAGACCCCCATTTTAAAGAGTTACACACGCTTCTTGAACAGAAGGGATGGATTGTTAAGGCTAATGGTGAAAACTGGGAGGTGGGAAACCTCTGGCATACTGCCAAGGACCATGAAATATGGGATGCGTATAACAATTGTGTCTTAACGTTGATCGATGAATGCTTACTGTTACCGGATCACTTCCTTGTGCATCTCGTAGTAACGCAGCTCGACACCCTATTTTCTCAAATCTCAAAAGGCAAAGAAGGCAGAGCAAAATGGGAATACATTAAACGTGCGTTATTGTCGCAAGATCATAGAGGTGTATTATTGAAACTACTTCAAGAAGTCGACCTGCTGTGGAACTATGAGTGGAAACCACAAAATCCTCATCCTTTTTTTGTTGGCGCCGTCACGGCGAGGGGGTGTTGGGTCGAACCTCGGGGGGATAATAGGTTTAGACTAAATTAGGAGGAGCCCACCGCCACGGGACAGGGTGTTGGCAATGTGGGCGGCAGTAACAGATCACTTCGTAGATAGAAACGTTGATTTTGGGTGCTTTTTCGTGATAAATCTCGTTGAAATGCTCGATGTACAAACAAGTACACCTGCGCTTTCAACTCAATTTATCACAAAAAATCACCTCAAAATCAAACGTTTTAGTTATTCAGACATGGGTGCCTGAGCTGTTACGGGCGGCACAAAAGTTACACCCATTCACGCGGCACTAAATAATACCCCGTCAATTTTTCTTCTTCAGAATTTTTTTCGGGAGTCCAGTTATATTTCCACTGAACCTGTGGCGGGAGTGACATTAAAATAGATTCTGTGCGCCCGCCAAATTGTAAACCAAATAATGTCCCGCGATCGTACACCAAATTAAATTCTACATAACGCCCGCGACGATAACACTGAAAATCACGGTGTTTTTGCGTGAATGCCTGTGATTTTCGTTTGACAATAATCGGGCTATACGCATCGATAAAACTATTTCCCACCGCTTGCAAAAACGAAAAACAATTTTCAAAAGGCATTGTGTTAAGATCATCAAAAAATAATCCGCCAATAAAGCGTTGCGTTATTATTCACGCTGAACTGACAGAAGCCAATGCAAAGTTCGCGAAGCGAACGTAGCATGGCGTTTTGCAGCGCGCATCAAAATCTCATCATCCCGTTTTTGATGGTTTTTCCCATCATGGAAATTCCCATCATGCAAATTCCCATTATGTCAAAAACCGTTAAATTTAACCCGTTTTGAATCATTAAGAGTAAATTAATTGCTCATAAATAGTGAGAGTGAATTGACATTGATCACCCCCCTCTCGATAATTGATCAAAAAATGGGATATGAGGTAGTTATGTCTAGATCAGAAGCAGCAGAACTCACAACAAGTCTTTTAACTAACCAACCCAAGTATGGTACAAGCGTTGTTGTCGCACCAACACCAAGCGTTCCTGCGCCGACACATCCACTCAATGTCACAGATTTAATAGCGTTGATCTCAAGTTTTCTTGATCCTAAAGCTTTTTTTGCTTTTGCATACTCAACTTTTAAAATACGCGAAGCGTGCGATGATATAGATGTGTACAAAAAATTATACGCTATTCTCATTTATTCATGTAAAATTAATAAAATATCCGAACATGGCATTAATCAAACACACGAATTTTTCAAACCCTCTGTAATCATTACTACTGCTGAAGGCAAAAAACAGGAAATAACATTACCTCATGATGTTTTTTCTCCCCGTGGTGAGAGAATGACATTTTGTGAATTTATTGTTGCGTGCAGAGATAAAGAATCGTCAATATATTCATCATTGGCAACAGCAATAAAAAATGCAAAACATAATCCAAATAGTATATTTACATTTCCCAATCAATTTCGACAATCCCTTTCCCTTTTGTTTGCAAGTATGTTCTATGCGCTTTCTGCATTGCTTTTTTGCATGAACCTGTTTCCTTCTTCTCGATCAGCAGAAACACAAATCAACATCCTACTTGGAGCTATTTTTTTCACTGTGGCAAGCGCTGTTCTTATTATCCAATTAATAATACCAGCGCTAAAGTACCAACAAGCACAAAGAAACGGAGAAATACAAGCAAATAGGCTTTTTTCAGTATTTGCCCTAAATCGACAATCCAATGCAGTGCGTGTGAGCATACCCCGCTCGGATGCAGTGAGTGTGGACATATCCAGCCCAGCACAAAGACTGGAATATTGAGGGAATTTTAGTATCTACTCCATTTTATGGGGTAATACTTAGTGTGAGCGTGAGTGTCAGAGACTCGAGGAAAGAACTTATTACAACCGTGCCTCTGACACTCACACTCACACTCACACCCACACTTTTTTGCAGAGTCACTGCATTATTCATCACCCTGAAATTTGGAGGGGATACGAATTTTATATCCACTCTCTAGGTTTTAAATAATACCCCGTCAATTTTTCTTCTTCAGAATTTTTTTCGGGAGTCCAGTTATATTTCCACTGAACCTTTGGCGGGAGTGACATTAAAATAGATTCTGTGCGCCCGCCAAATTGTAAACCAAATAATGTCCCACGATCGTACACCAAATTAAATTCTACATAACGCCCGCGACGATAACACTGAAAATCACGGTGTTTTTGCGTGAATGCCTGTGATTTTCGTTTGACAATAATCGGGCTATACGCATCGATAAAACTATTTCCCACCGCTTGCAAAAACGAAAAACAATTTTCAAAAGGCATTGTGTTAAGATCATCAAAAAATAATCCGCCAATACCGCGACATTCTTTGCGATGTTTGATATAAAAATAGTGATCGGCATTTTTTTTAAATCGCGCATAAAAATCAGGATGAATGGTATCGCAGGCTGTTTTTGCGGTTTGATGCCAATGTATACAATCTTCATCGAATCCATAATACGGCGTTAAATCATAGCCGCCGCCAAACCACCAAACTATGTCACCATTCAATTTTTTCGCTTGAAAATAGCGAACATTGAGATGCGCGGTGGGCGCGAATGGATTGTAGGGATGAATCACCGAAGAAACACCCAGCGCTTCAAATTGTGCGCCGATTAATTCAGGATGTTGAATGGTTGCCGCTTGTGGTAATTGCTCTCCAATCACATGTGAAAAATTAACACCGGCTTGTTCGAACGTTTCACCCTGTAAAATACGCGTTAAACCACTGCCCATTTTTTCGTGCGACCAGGCGTCTTCGTGGAATTTTTGATGAGATATTTCTTCGGTTTCTAAAGCGGCGCAGAGGCGAGATTGGAGATTGAGTAGAAAATTTTTGATTGCTTTCATATCTGCTTTCATGCCAGGCAAACCTTATTGCCTTGTTTTAATTTCGGTGTAAAACGCCCTGTTTCGGTCACTGTGTTCCCTACACATTGGCTTCTGAATAATGATTATTTGTTCGTTGCGCTCACTGCTATTTTAAACCAATCTCCGCATATCTTTCTTCACGGTAACTCGCCCCTGTGTGTCGCGCCGATAAAATAACGTCATCACGGGGATGTAAAAATAATGGCATTGATAAACGTGATTTTTTAGCATCTTCACCGATGGGATTTAACACACGATGTGACGTTGACGGATAATAATGCCCACTGCATTCTTGCAGCATATCGGCGACATTCACAATAATCCAATTCGGATTAATCGGCACATCTAGCCAATTGTCATTCGCATCTTTCACTTGTAATCCGCCCGCTGTCGCAGCAGGCAATAATGTTAATAGATTAATATCTTCGTGTGCAGCAGAACGAAGTGCGCCTTTGGATTCATTACCCGTCAATGGCGGATAATGAATTAATCGCAACATCGTATAATGACAATTTTCAATCATATCAGACAACGGCATTGAAAATTTTGCTCTGACATCCGCAGGAGAATTTTCATCCACCCATGCCAATAATGTGCTTGCCATAGTGGTGAGCGAATTAAACAGTTGTGTGGTCACGACTCGACAAGAGTCAGGACAACGACCCGCTAAATAAAAATGATAAAACTCTTTAATATCCTTTATTTTGTGTCCTTTTGCGGTTTCCGATAATTCTTTTGACACATACCCATCATGCGTTTTTCTATCAAAAGCAAAATCATTTTTTTGATCTGATTTAAAAAATTCATTCCAAACGTGATAGGTTTGATCAATTAAATGCTGCGGAACAGGGTGATGAGAAACAACAGCAAAACCAATTTCTTTTAATGCCGCCGTAAAATCTGCGGGTGCATTTTTAGATTGGTAATCGATGACTCTGATTTTCATGGGAAGTTATCCGTTATCAATAGGTATCCGCTCCATATTACAGGATTCGGTGTGAGTGTGAGTGTGAGTTCAGAGGCATTTTTCGAGTTTTAATATCACCACTGACCTCACACTCATTACTCACACTCACACTCACACTCACACTCACACTCACACTCACACTCATTACTCACACTCACGTCAACTCGAGAAAAACCCATGCGTCATAATTTCCCTAAATTATGGAGGGGATACGTCAATAGTGATCAAATCCTAACTTAAAATACAACCCTAATCCATCACCACTTTCACAAACGGAATCGTTAATTTACGTTTCGCCGCTAATGACGCTTGATCCAGTTTTTCGAGCACATCAAATAAATCGCGCATATTTCGCGAATAATGATGAATTAAATAATTCGCAACGTCTTCAGATAAATGTAATCCACGCAATGATGCGCGCATTTTTAAGGCTTGCATTTTTTCAGTATCGTTTAAATTTTTAATTTCTAATATCAAACCCCCGCTTAATCGCGACTGCAAATCTTTTAAAACACACGGCAACTGTTGCGGCGGTAATTGCGCGCTCACGAGCAACCGAGTGTGGTTTTCTCGCGCGCGATTATAAAAATAAAATAAGGCTTCTTCCCATGCATGATTTCCAATAATCGCATCCACATCATCAATGCAAACACAGTGTTGATTTTCTAACGACTCAAAAATGTTTGAGGAAAAATCTTGATAATTCGATAAGGGCAAATAAAAAATAGAGTGATTGTGTTCACTCGCCGCATGACAACACGCTTGCAATAAATGCGTTCGTCCAGAACCGTTATCACCATAACAATAAATAAAGGGTTCTGATTGTTTTGAAATAAAATTTTTTAACACGTCGATGACTTGCGTATTATTGCCCATAAAAAAATTATCGAAGATGGCATCGTCGCGCAGTGTGAGGCTGAGTGGTAGTTGGGTGAGTTGCATTTTAGGCTTGATTTCCCATCCAATAATATTCCAATAGCGATGATTGTAAATCAGCGATCGATTTAAAATTACTGTCGCTCGATAATAATTCCTGGAATTGCGGTACATTTCCAACGAGTTTTATTTGTAAGGCCACATGGTCACTCTGCATGCTTTTTACTGATACATGCATCACATCTTGTTTGGCACGCAAGGCATGCATCACTTGCACATAATCTGAAATGTTTCTAATGCCAGATACCATGATCGTTACGGTGGATTCTGGCAGTGCGAGTGAATTCGCCCGTGATATTTTTTTCGTTGAGGCATTCAGTAATTGTTGCAATCCTGTTTGATCAAAAACCACTTGTAATCCCAGCGTTGGCGGCAATTGTGGATTTTGATTCGGTTGCTCCACATAAGAATAACTTTGCACCCATTGCACCACATTATCTGACGCTTCTACCAACGCCGGATTTTTCATCACGTTTGCATCACCACTCATTTTCACCAGTGTTTCTGCGAAAGCGGCTTGCAATGCTAATTGCAATGTAGGTCCTGATCGATCAGTGACGGCGACGGTGGTTTGGTTTACGGGAGTTTGGGTTGCAGCGGGAGTTTGAATGACTGCAGGAACCGCAGTTGTCGCCGTATCTGCCAATGAAAATGCAGAATATAAAATAGCGAGCAAGGTCGAAAAAATAATTATTTTTCGCATAAGATCATCCTTATTTATAAATTCACAACTTATCCACAAGTTATTCACAACACTTTCAGGTGAGTGCAGTAATTAACCAATTGAATCAATAACTAAACCTGTTATAATCAATGATAATAGAAGCGGTAAAATTTTGCCAACTCTCAAGATGGAGCTGAATTATGGTTAAGTCAGAATTAATCATGCAAATCGCAGCAAAACAAAATCACCTTTCAATTAAAGATATCGAACTCAGCGTCAACTATATTGTCGATTGCATGAGCGATAGTTTGGGCGACGGACATCGCATTGAAATTCGCGGCTTCGGCAGTTTTAGTTTGCATTATCGTCCTTCTCGTAAAGCGCACAATCCCAAAACTGGCGCGCGTGTTTATACGGCTGCAAAATATACGCCGCACTTCAAACCCGGAAAAGATTTACGCGATCGCGTTAATGGTAATCGCTCGTTGTATCCGATCAAGAATGATTCGAATGAGAATGATTCACACGAAGAAACGGATGATTAACCAGTTCGTTTCGTAATTTCAATACGTACGGATTACAGAAGTTTACTAATCAGGAAGCCAAGAGGCAACTTTTGCTTCAGTTGTTATAAAATCACCCATAAATGGGGTTGTCGGTATATTGGCTCCCACTTCCCCTTGTATTGGCACATAAATATAACTCTTACCATCGGGACCTGTTCGAGTATGGTAGCTGAGATCCATGCCAACTTGCTTTAACTTGGCCAATCCATTCTGAGTTTTTTGTATCGTGTTGAATACATTAGAAGCTTTTCCAAATCTTGATTCAACCCCGAACTTTAGAATCTTAAAAAAGATATTGCCCGCTTGAGTTTTTCCAATAGTATTTATATCCGATGTTCCTCCGGCCACATCAGTCGAACCTCCTGTCACTGTATTAGTAATCGCCAGTCCTGTATTAGCTATAGCCGTCACATCTTCCCATGACAAGCTTGAAGGATCCTTTGCTATCTTCGCTATCGCCTGAAAGCCACCACCGAATATCGCTTGAAAGTTAGCGACGTTTGTTTCTAAATTGTAAAAGTCAAGTGAAGCCTGAGTATGTGTTTTTATAAACGTGTTTAATGCGGTCTGTTGCGCCGTAACTATGTTGTCTTGTGCATGTTCGATAGATTTCATTGCGCTCGTTACTTGAGCTGTTTTTGCAGTTGCCTCATCTTGCAGCACTTCTTTTCTAAAGTCTGCTAATTGCGAATCCGCGTCGAAATTCGCATCTATTACGGACATTCCGTTATCTATATCAGCCTGTTTCGCATCATTATATTTTTTGACAACTGCATTGTGAATGTCCTCTGGCGACATATCCGTTGTGGCTGTTGAAACAGTTGTAATCGGGTTCGGAACCGTAGTCGAAGCTGTGGCAGAATTTTTATAGGCTGCTTCCTGCGTGGCATTAGCAATAGCTAATGCTAAACCATCTATATCCACCGAATAGTCATAGCTAGACGTTACGCTAGTAAACATACTTAAAATAGCTAAAGAACCCATTTGCTCTGCTACCATCATTTTTAACGGATCTAATTGGCTGGTTATTATTTGATTGTATAGGGCTGCAGTTGCAGTATTATCATTAGTCAGTTGATGAGTTATAGGATCAACTGACGTCGTCTGAGAGGTTAAAAAATTTTGCACAGCTGCCGACCGAAGACTCGCTAATACCCCGTCAAACGGAGCGGTTATTGACTGTTCACCATACTTCTCATTCGTCATTTCAGGTTGACTGATAGTAAGATATGGGGAACCTGGCATATTAATCGTCAGATCTAGCGTATAGGCTTTAAACGAACCAGTTGTATTCGTCAAGTAATTTAGGATTTGTTGCATAAAACCAGGGGACATAATGTAGTCTGCTATACCTTTGAAACCGCCTTGTTGAATAAGCAGTTCCAACTCCGAACCATACCCCCCTACCGCAAGATTGTTCAAAGTAGCCTGTATCGTCGCTTGTAGTCCACGTACAGTCACCCCTGATGGCAATAGTTTAATAAAACTCGGGTTTAGCGGAATATTTACTGTCTGATAACTCGTCCCCGGAGTGAGGATGACGTTCAATGTTATTGAATTATCTGCCTTGGAAGCGTCTGCCTTATATGCAGTTTCTTCTGCAGCTACCTCTGCTCTTGCTTGGGCATATTTTTGATTGAGTTGTTGTTCTGATTGTTGTCTTGCCAAATCATCGGCTGTAGCTGCGGCCGCACTTGAGGCAGTTCGTTCGGCCATAATGCAGCTCTTATAACTTTCTAAAGCTCCAGAATACGTATCCAATGCGGTAGAGCTAGCAGTACCATCTAAAGCAACCGCCGTAGGAGCAACGCATTTGCTATTCGGGAGAATCAAAATTTTTGTGTCACTGACCGCTGCGTTCAAACATTTAATATACTGAACATTTGCTGTATCAGCTGCTTGAGTCGCAACAGTATCACCCGCATCAGAGGCTGTCTTATAAGCATCATTCGATAAAAAACCACTGGGGTGAGAGCATACGGCTGTTTTCCCCGAATTGTCATAGGCTGCATACTCTTCTGCAGTATAAGTATAATCTTTTGTACACACGCCAGAATTCAGAAACGCCTGTCCTCTCGTTTTACCCATCATATGCACTGCTATAGAATTAGTGTCAGTGCTAGAGCCGGAGCACAAAGCCATTAGTCGAAGCGGGGAAACTGTTTTCGCTATTGTTTCGAATGATGCAACATTATCAAGTACAATGTTAGGCATCGTGTGACACATTCCTGCTTGCAACAAACGTATATATTGTATGCCTGTAAGAACCTGATCTGGATACGTACATGCAGCCATCAACTGAAATGGTGTTAGTGACGAACCAATATCACTCGGTTGAGCATTTGGATCCGGTTTAACAATCGCAGGGCATGCTTTACTCTTATATATTAAGTCAACATATGTGTACATTGGATTATAGTTTGGATCACCCCCTTCTTTTTTCATAATGTACATATCCGGAGCACTGCATACGACCGCAAGTTGTTTTTTCGACAGTAGTACCGCTATCCTAATATAAGACATGCCACTAATATCAGGTATGGTAAGCAGCTCCGCTGTATCCAACGCGGCTGTTGGTGCGGGAGCGGTTGTAGTTGAGGACGATGATGAGGATGAGGACGGTGCAACTCCGAAACCCGTGCCAGTCAAACCAGAGGCAGTATTAGTCGTACTGGTAGTGTTGGCAGTGTTGGTATCAGCAGTAGTATTATTACCAACAGGTTGCGCATTGACGGACTCTTCATGGTTCCAAAGTATAGACTTATCCGGTTCCACAGCCGGGGTTGCAACAACAAGGTACGTGGTAGTACCGCGAACATCACTCGCCGAAATTATTCCGTCCTGAACTATCACCTGAACATCAGCAAAACCCAATGCAGGTATTAACAACGACACACCAAGAAGAGTACAACGCGCTCTCGAAAACAGTACTCTGTTTTTTATTGTAGCCATCTCTCACCTACATATGTTTATCAAAACCTTATTTTATGTTTTGAATTATAGTAGGTGTACAGATTTTGGCTTTGAATGTCTTTATAACTAATTGATTATTAAGTAAAATTAAATTTTAAACCCTGGAATTGCCGCATCACCAAACAATTTGGTTGCTTCCAGCGCAACTGGTTTTGATTGATACGCTTCGACCAATTCTTTTATTTTTAATTTATTGCGATCACCCGCGCGCGCAACAATCAAATTCATATAAGGCGAATCGGTGCTTTCTAAAAATAAGGCATTTTTGGTTGGCGATAAGCCAGCGGGCGTTGCATAGTTTGTGTTAATGGCTCCCAATGCAACATCTTGCAATGCACGCGGAATTTGTGCTGCATCCAATGCGATGATTTTAAATTTTTTCGGATTGCTCGCGATATCTTGAATCGTCGCATTAATCGTCACATTCGGTTTTAACGTAATTAATCCCGCTTTTTGCAGCAATAATAACGCACGCGCTTCGTTGCTCGGATCATTCGGAATCGCAATTTTATCGCCTACCGATAAATCAGATAATTTTTTCACGCCCGTTGAATATAATCCCATGGGATATAAAAACGTATCGCCCACTGGCACTAAATCATAACCACGTGCTTTAATTTGCGATAACAAAAATGGGTAATGTTGAAATGCATTCGTGTCCAGTTCACCGTCTTGCAATGCTGCGTTTGGCATATTGTAATCACTAAACGTCACAATTTTGACATGCAAACCAAATTTTTTTAAGGCGACTTTTTTTGCAACAGACATCAATTTTGTTTCAGGACCCGCAATGGTGCCAACGCTGACTTGATTGGATTTTTCTTTGTGGGAGCAGGCGATGAGTGTGAGTGAGAGCGTGAGTGTGAGTAATAGTTTTAATATCATTCGATTTGTTTTTTGCATAACACACTCCTAATTAATTGCGCTCACGCTACCGCATGAGCTACTAAAAATCTTCGTAACATTACACAACGCTCTCGGTGCGCTCACTGCATGATAATCTTCGCATCATCTACAAAGCACATCAGTAGCTCACCCGGCAGGGTGAGCGCACTCACAGTTTC
>Ga0207113_1058_pt2 | contig 23362 bp, 20 predicted proteins | sample Alteio_BWMinHeat_69_FD_153559 | JGI IMG/M metagenome (GOLD analysis project Ga0207113, IMG submission 153559) | Enriched cells from forest soil in Barre Woods Harvard Forest LTER site, Petersham, Massachusetts, United States -... | ecosystem: Environmental > Terrestrial > Soil > Temperate forest >... | reverse complement strand
GGATTTTTTGGCGTGAAATTGAAGACCACTGCCTGAATTATTGATAGAAAATAACAAGTCACCATTTTCATCTAAGCTGAATTGATAAATCAGGGCGTGACCGCCTGAAGCAGTTAGCCAGCCACCAGGGATTAATAAATATTTCCCATGTTCTAATTTTTGAACATCCTCGTAAATTTTTTTGGAAACTTCAGCAAGAGCTTCTTTTGTTGGATTTATAAGTAAACGGTTTATTTCCTCTTGATAGTGAACCAACTGATTGCATGCCCCCTGCATTTTTTTTACATCCTCAGGAATACTGGCGGAAGGTAATGTTGCGATATATTGGTTTAAATACCCGATGGTGCGGTGAAATTGATGTCCCTGTAGCTCACTGCCCATCAAAAAGGCGTCATTATTGATATGGCCAAACAAAGACTCGTTTATTTCGATTTGAGACCGTTCGCGTGACATTTCTATACCCCGGTTGAGTATCTACATATCGGAAAATTATAGACTATTATCAAAAAAACACCGTTTTTTGAGGAATTTTATGACGAATTTTTACTTTATTTTCATAGAGTTATAATAACTACTCATTTTTTACACAACCTATTATTTTTTGCATAATACACATCTTGATTGATTTCAATGCAAAAATTGTACATTGGTGATATTAAGAGAGTGTTGATGCGTGGCAGCGTGTGCAGCGTGTGTGGCAGCGTGTTGTGGCAGTGTTACAAGCGATTTGCGGCTGAATTTTTGGGTTGTTTTACGTGTTCTTATTGATTTTTGACCCCATCAACTATATAGTTACTAGTGACGGGTAAATCCTTCAAGTCCCAGAGGGGAGCGGCTTCCATAGGTTGCAGCAATGATCTTCTGGATCGACGCTTGAAAGGGGCCGTCTTTTTTTTACCTAAAATTTATGCACCGTCTCTGACATAGTCTTGTCTGAAAACTCCGAGTACCAAACAAAATCATTTTTCTCATATTTTCTTCCAAACCCGGAACAAAAAATATCGATAGCCTGCAATCCAAGTTCTTCCTGAGAATTACTATGCCGTATGTTTAGGTATGCCTTTTTGTTAATTCTGTCTCGGACCGCGGCGATTACGGCAGCATCAAACTCACCAATTTCATCTTTGTTTTTTGAGCGGTCTATAACAATATCAATGTGAGTAGCGCTATCAACATCCGTTAATTGTGAAAAAACGCGTTTTGCAATTTCATCATATAGCACTTTCTTTTTTAACTCATGATGATTATTAGCATTGTGATTGCGAAGCCAAGTTTTTTTATCCGCAATAGCCGCCGATAAATACCAATTTGAGCATTTCCGCATTTGACTCAAAAAATATTTTTTAATGGGTAATGCTAATGCGCTTCCCTTTAATTCATTTTTATTTTTAGACACTTTGTTTTTCAGGGTTTTTTTAACGGATCGCAGAGTGTTTGCGTTAGCATCTTGATCATAACAAACCAACAACGCAATCACTAAAAAGCGACTGGTTTTTTCATTATTAAAATCAAACCCCAAATCCCCCGATTCATCCAAATAAATAATTAAATGTTCCGACATGTATTTTTTCCCTGAAAATTACGGTGTTTTTCTATGTTTCATAAATAGAGATGCGTCGACTGACAAACCACCCCAACAATCTTCGCAACATTGGGTTTGTCTACAATAATATTCGCCCAATGATTATTGAATGCGATTAATTCGAATGCTTCAAAAGTGCGATCAAAACCACGTTGTTTATACTGCCTGATAATCACACCGGGTTGATTAATTAATCTCACTGCTATTAATCCACCCGGTTTTGGTTTTTCATCAGGATTTAAAATAACCATATCTCCCGAATTAATTCGGGGCGACATGCTGTCATCCTGAACTTTCACAGCAAAATAATTATTGTGCTGATTATTTTTTAAAGTCATGCCGAGCGGCACATATTGAATATTTTTCGCTTCTTCTTTTTGCAGCAGTTTAATGCTGCTTACTGGATCAGCACATTGTTCTGCATTTAATAACGGAACCAGTGTGCCTAACGCAGAAGGCAATTTTGAAATATCACCATTTTCGTAATCTGATAATCCGAGCAAATAAGAAGGCGCCACATCCAACAATCTTCCTAAAAGAATGCCTTCATTTGGCCCTGGCGTTCTCGCAGCGCGTTCCCAATTGGCGATGCATGATGCAGTGAAAGCGCCGTTACTTAATTCAGATAAGGCTTTTAACGTTAATCCGCGTTTTTTGCGTGATTCCGCAATACGAGCGCCAATAATTTCCTGAATTTTCATGTTGCCATTCACCTTATGATTTTTTTAATCACATTTTGAAAATAATTGTTGATATATTTTCGTTTAGTGATAATATTATTTCACATTACGTTATTGTTTGTTTTAGGTTAAAGAATATTAACACATTTAATTTGAATTTTCACATTTCGTAATTATTTATTTTGATCTTTTTATGAGCAAGTCATGGACTACAAAATCAATCAACAGGAGCGAAACGCCTTGAAAGGTTTGCCTCACTTGTCACGCCTGACCTACCTCGAAGCACTTCGCCCCTACATGGATTATTCAACCGGTATCGTTGGAATTAAGCGTGGCATCAGTTATCAATCGTTGCGTGAAGAATTATACGTTGAGCCGCACACAGGGTATGTGAATAGTGGGTCACCCAGTAAACAGCAAATTCGTCGTGCAATAGAAACACTCGTTCGTGCTGGTCTTATTGTCATTCAATCGATTGGCAAAAAACTCATTTTAAAATGTGAATTGGCAACATGGGATTATTGCGACCAAAACAAACCCGGCACAAACCCGACATATCAACAAGGCACAAACCCGACATCAGAAAATAATATTAAAACAAGCGATTATGGTTTTTCAAATGCAAAAGCCGACACAGGTAAAAGTGCACAACCCGACACACCTCCGGTATCCGGTATTAATAATATTATTTTTTGTTTGGAAAATGCATTCAAAAAATTTTGGCAAATGTATCCAGAAAAAAATAGCAAAACGAAAGCATGGGAAATGTTTCAGAAATTATCACCATCAGCAGAATTGTTTGACGTGATGATAAAAGCACTTGAAATGCAATGCGACTATCGGAAAAAAGCATTGTCACACAATCACTGGATGCCACATTGGAAAAATGCCGCCAATTGGTTAATCCAACGTTCTTGGGAAGATGAATTGCCTTCGCATCAATTTTTGTCAGGAGAAATAAATCGTGCAAGCAGTACAGATAAACAGCCAAAAACAAAACCATCAAACTCTAACAACACACTCTGGGAATACTGCAAAGACGCCTTTGTTGAAGAATCAGAACCAGAAAACAATATCGTCTGTATCAACGCGTACCAACAAAAATAATGCACGCATGAAACGTTTGTTTGCGCGATTTTCGGTTGTGTATGGGCATGTGTGGCAAAGCTTGTATAAACAAAAAAATCAAATTGAATTGGCGGATAAAGAGTGGAGCGAAACGCTGGAGGAGATCACCGATGAAACACTGGAGTTTTCGTTACAAGAATGTAAAAAACGCTATGACTTGCCGCCGACATTGCCGATGTTTTATCAACTGTGTCGAAGTTTTCAGCCTAAAAAATATTGCAATACGCTTTCAGCAATTGAAGAAAAAATGCACGCTGAAAAAGCGGAAAAATATTTGAAAGAATTGACAGAAGCATTATGCAGAGAAAAGTGAGTGTGAGTGAAATATCGCTCATCAATAAAAAATAAAATGATTTACAAAAAAAGAATGCTAAAAATAAAAGGCAACAAAGTTCAATGAACAAAGCTTATCTGTTAGAAAAATGTGATCATCGCATCCAGCAAGCGCTGAAGAATATTAACATAGGCGAAATTATCCTTAATTCCGACGGTAAGCTTTGGCTCATTGATCATCAGTCGCACACTCATTTTGAAGGCACTGTGTTGTCAGAGCAAGCAATAGGGTTTGTGCATGCATTGGCACAATTTGAAAAACAATATTTAAACGATAAAACACCGTATTTAGATGCGATTCTACCTTTCAACGGCGAGCGTATTAATGTTCGCATTCCGCCGATGACCAAAAATGTGTCGTTTAATATTCGCAAAAAATCAGCGCATGTGTACTCATTGCAAGACTATGTGAATAAAAAAATCGTAACACAAGAACAAGCCAATATTTTAATGCAAGCCATCATTGATCGAAAAAATATTTTAGTGAGTGGTTCACCCGCATCAGGAAAAACCACGTTAACAAACGCATTACTGGATACGATGGCAAGAGTCATGCCAGAAGGACATCGGGTTTTATTATTAGAGCAAATCCCTGAGCTGCAGTGCAATGCAAAAAATACCGAAAGTTTTCTAACATCCCTGCACTGCGATATGAATAAATTATTGTGGACTGCCATGCGAAGCTCACCTGATTGTTTGGTGGTCGGTGAAGTGCGAGATGGCGCAGCATTGGATTTATTAAAAGCGTGGAATACAGGCTGTCACGGCGGTGTTGCAACAATACATGCCAATCATGCGCGTGCAGCCATTCAACGATTATTGGATTTATCGTGTGAAGTGAGTGTGACTCCACCGTACACATTAATTGCAGAAGCGATCGATATCATCATTCATATTCAAGCCAATAAAAAAAATAATCCAACAAGACAAGTCACAGAAATTATTGCGATAGACGGTTTTGATAGGCATACAAAAAACTATTTATTTAAACGATTAGATAATCACGGAGAAACAGCATGCGAAATCGCATCGTAAAATTACAATGGCTAATAGTAAGTATTATTTTATGCTCACCTGTTTCAGTCTTTGCATCAGAAACGGGTACCAATCCGTGGGAAACCGTTTTGCAAAATATTGCCAATTCTTTCACAGGCCCCGTTGCGTATGCCATTTCAATTATCGCCATTGTTTGCTCAGGCATCATGATGGCGTTTTCAGATTTGCAAGGGGGTGCTAAATATTTTGTGCAAGTCGCGTGTGGTTTATCCATTGCATTTTTTGCAACGCAAATTGTAACGGAATTTTTAGGGTTTACAGGTGCTGTTATTTAGTGTGAGTGTGAGCGTCTGACTCACACTCACACTCACACTCACACCATCTGAATTGTAAAAAATAATCTTTAATACAATTTAATTTAAGTGTTTTATGAAAATAACCACATTACCAGTAAACAAAGCCATGATACGCCCCGTAATGATCGCAGGCGTTGAAAAAAGATTAGCCCTGCTCAATGCACTGTTGTCTTTTCCATTAATTGCTGCAACGCATTTTCATCTGCCGTGGTGTTTTTTAGGCTTGGGATTTTATGGTGTGATGCATATTGTTTTTCGCATGATTACAAAAGCTGATCCGTTATTAGCTCACTTATTTAAACGCAGCACGCGATACAGCATAAAAGCCTATTTTCCCGCCAAAAGTCATCCGAGCATGACCTCATGCTGGAAAATAATCACCCTGTCGAGACCTTGATATGATTTTCAAAAAAGAATATATCAAAAATCCGTTTAAAAAATCATTATTAAAATTACGAACTCATCGCGGATTAAATGATTTGTTAACGTACATGGTGCAGATTGATGATGCAACGATTATGCATAAAGACGGTGCATTATCGCGTCATTTTTTAACTATCGCACCCGATGCGGATTCTGCCACACCAGAGCATCTCGATTTTATTGCAGAGACATGGGCCAATAGTTTTTCATTTTTGGGTGATAATTGGATGGTTGAAGCCAATGTTGTGAGCCATCCTTTTAATTATTATGCCGCTGCTCGTGAATTTCCAGACATTGTCTCAGCATTAATTGACGATGAGCGCAGAGCACAATATCAAAATAATAATTATTATAAAACGATGCATTATTTAAGCATCACTTTCAAATCCGATGAAAAAATACAAAGTAACCTTAAAAAATTTGCAGTACGCAATGACAATAAATTATTACACCCTGATTTTGAAAAAACACTCGAACCCTTTAATCAAAAAGTGTCAGAATATATTAATTATTTAAAACGCGCGTTAATTTCAATTTATCCATTAAAAGAAAATGAGCTAACCTCCTTTTTACATTTTTGTATTTCCGGTCATACCCATTCACTTCAAAAACCATTGCTTGGCACATTTTTAGATGCTTATTTGAGTACTGAGGATTTTATCGGCGGATTTCAACCAAAAATCGGAAAGCAATTTATAAAAGTATTAGCCATCGATGATTTGCCCGCTGTGAGCAGTCCAGCGCTTTTAAAATCATTACAATATTTTCCCATTCAATATCGCTTTTCAAGTCGATTTATTCCATTGGATAAAATGACCGCGGTTTCTTATTTAAAAAAGTATGAGCGTTCGTGGTCATCTAAAGCCATTGGCATGATGGGTGTTATTCGTGAATCACTGGGCATGATGCCAAAGCGGGATGATGATGCGCAATCAACAGCCGATCAGTTAAAACAAGCGCAGGTGGATAACAGTGCTGGAAATGTGAGTTATGGATTTTATAACAGCACGATTGTTTTAATGCATGACAATAAAGATCAATTACAAGACATTGCAAACGATATTATCACGCATATTCAACAAATGGATTTTAAAGTCAGAGATGAGAGTGTCAATGCCTGCGAGAGCTTTTTAGGCTCTATTCCAGCACACGGTGATTACAATCTTCGCAAGATGATGGTTGATACAAATTATATTGGTCATGCAATGCCAACCAGTAGTTTATATCAAGGTGAATTAAAATCACCATGTAATAAAACCGGATATCACAATCAGCCGCCCTTATTATTTACGGCAACAGAAGGTGCACGCCCGTTTTTATTCAATTGTCATGTGGGTGATGTGGGACACACGGCAATTTTAGGGCCAACCGGCATGGGTAAAAGTACATTGATTGGTGCGATGATGATGGGACATCGTCAATATCCGGGTTCTCGCATTATTGTGATGGATAAAGACAACTCGAACCGATTGCCGATTAAAGCACTCGGTGGACAGTATTATGATTTAGCAAAAGATGAATGTCAGTTGTCACCTCTTGCTCGTGTCAATATTGATGATGATTATGCAATTGACAAAGCGCTTGATTGGCTAAAATCTTGCTCAGTTGTGCAAGGTGTTCAAATAACACCTGAAAAACAAGCGTTATTGCGCGAAGCGTTAATGCGTTTGGCGCATGAAGATCAATCCTTTAAAAATTTATTGCATTTGAGTATTCAAGATGCGGATATTCGTTCTGCATTATCAGCCTTTAATTCAGGTCGTTTTCAAAAATTACTAAATGGTACCGCACCACAGTTTTCAAATGCGGATGTGATTGGGTTTGAGATGAGTGGATTACTTCAGTCTCAGAATCAAAAGCAAGATATGAATATTCCCGTGATTCATGCGATTTTTAATGAGCTCGATGAAATATTCAAAGACAAAAGACCGACCTTATTAATTTTGGAAGAAGCATGGCTTTATCTGCGCCATCCGATTTTTCAAGAAAAATTAACGGATTGGTTTAAGACACTCAGAAAAGCCAATGTGTCGGTTATTTTTGTCTCGCAAGATTTGGATGATATTGTGAAATCAGACAGCGCTTCGGTTATTCAAACATCATGCATGACACGGATTTTTTTACCCAATCCCTCTATTTCTGAAAATAGAGTATCGGAGCAATATCGCGCCTTTGGATTTAATGATCAAGAAATTAATATCATCAAAAACGCAACGCCCAAACAAGATTATTATTATCAATCGATTTATGGAAAGCGGTTATTTCATCTGGATTTAAAGCCACTTTCAAAATCATTTTTGTGCGTCAGTGAAAAAAAAGATATCGATCAATTTGACGCAATTTATGATGCAAAAAATCCTGAGTGGGTTTTGGATTGGTTGAGATATCACAACCTTAATGAATGGGTTGAATTTGCGGAATCAAATTATTTTAATAAGGATTAAGAATAAAATGCGATTACCAATACTTTTTTTACTATCAATTATAAATACATCATCATTTGCAATCGGCGATCCATTTACTTATCTTAATTATTTAGAAGATTTAAAAACGGCTGCCAATTCTGCCATCTCACTTTCTAATCAAGCGCAACAGATTAACAACCAAATTCAGAATATTCGCTATCAAGCGCAAAACTCAGGTCATGTGTCGAATTATCAATACAATCGCATCACACAATTAATGCAGCAAATGGATCAAATGACCAATCAAGGACAATCCATTTCGTACAATGCATCGAATATCGATAAACAATTCCGCGCACACTATCCTGATTATTCCTCTCATGATAATCCGCAAAATTATCAGCGGTCTTACAAAAATTGGAATGCAACCACATTAAACACCATCAATAACACGATGCAATCTAACGGCATGGCAGCCGGTGATTTTCAACATGAATCACAGTTGATGAATCAATTGCGAGAACAGGGACAAACCGCAACAGGACGCATGCAAGTGATGCAAGTCTCCACTGAAATTGCATCAGAAAATGTGAATCAATTGCAAGAATTAAAGCGTATTACCTTATCACAAGCAAACGCACAAAATGCTTACATGGCCTATCGCGTCTCAAAAGAGTCTTATCATGAAAAAAGCTTAGCGGATATTAAAAAAAATACCCATTCAACATTTCCGCCGTATCAGAATAATCCGCGTTTTGGGTTAATAGACAATTAGTGTGGATGTGAGTGTGGGTTTGAGTGTGAGTGTGAGTGTGAAAGAAGTTCTTCTCACACTCACACCCACACTTACCCTCATCCAATAACAACGATCAGATAAACAACGAGAAAAAATTACCGATGAATCACGCAGGTATTTTAGATCAAGTAACACAGCAATTTATGAGTGCATTGCAACAAGATGCCAATATCTTTGAAGCCGCGGGTCGCCATGTATTTTTTTATTTATGCATTATTCAATTGTCAGTTTCTGCAATGTGGATGGTTATTGCAGGAGAATCATTGCAGCGCTTGGTTTCAAAATTCGTGCAGTTGTGTTTTATGTTTGGATTTTTTTATGGATTAATTCAGCTTTGCAGTACATGGGTGCCCGATATTATTAATGGGTTTATTGAATTAGGTCAGCAAGATGGCGTGCAATCGCTTGATCCGAGTTCCATCATCAGTCAAGGGGTTAGTATTTCCGGTGCTATTTTTAAGGGGTTTTTTAATTGGGGATTACTGTCACATCCGTTTATATCCTTTGTCGGTGCAATCGTTTGTCTTGCGATTCTTGTCATTTACGCATTAATTGCTGCGGAACTGACGATTATTTTAGTGAAATCCTATGTTGTCGTATCCATTGGCAGTTTGTTTTTTGCATTTGGTGCGAGTGAATACACGCGCACCATGACAATGAAATACATCAGCACGGTGATTGGATTAGGACTTCAATTAATGATGTTGTATTTGCTCTTAGGTGTTGGTCAACACATTGGAGAAAATTGGGCGCTGATGACAAAAATCGCAGCCAAGCACCATCAATTAATGCCGATGCTTGTGATACTCGCAGCCGTGATCGTCTATTACATGGTGATTAAACATGTGCCTGTATTTATCGCAAGTTTATCCGGTGCATCAGGATTGCGTGATTATGCGGGAAGTGCCGTATCCAGCACTTTGGGTGCTGCTTATTTTGGAACGCGATTGCTTTCAACTGCAAAAAATGTGGGTGCTGGTGTTGTGGGTGCAGGCGTGCAGATGGGTGCTACGGCAAATCATATGACTCGCACAACGGCATCTGAATTCAAAAAACACGGCGTTAATGCAACTGGTTTTGCAAAAGCTGCGAAATCAAATTTTTCAAATATTGCATCGAGTGCAGTCAACACAGTCAAAGATATTTCGAAAGGAAGCAATAAGAATTTGTCGGTAGGGCAAAAATTTAATCATCATCTTGGAAAAAGTGGGAGTAAAAAAAACGAATAATTTTTTCTCACACTCACACTCACACCCATTGACAAACAAGAGAGGCATCAGACAGTGAATAAAATCGAAAACAGAGAACACAAAAACACTTATCTCGAATCGCGCACATTATGGAACGATGTGTACGGAAGCCTCCAAACCAAATTAGAAAACAGCTATCGCATTATTTTTTATTTGTCTATTGTGATTGCAATTAGCATCATTGGATTTGTGATTATTGCTTGTAATCCCAAAATAAAACCGATGCCATTTGTATTGCACGGTAACGATATTATTACATTAACAGCGCAAAATAGTGCAGAGTTTAGCAGAATAAAACCAACGCTCTCATTGATATTAGCAAAAGATTTTATTACGCATGCACGCATGGTGAGCAGTGATAATACGGTTAATACCAATAATCATATTGCGGCATTGTCTGTTGCAAGAGGTGCTGCAGCAGAGGTGTTGAAAAATTATTTTGAATCACAAAATACAAATCAATTAGCACAAACCACAACCAAAGATATTGAAATTAACAGTGTGCTTGCACAATCCAAACAGTCGTTAGAGATTCGATGGTCAGAAGAAACACGCAATGCAGAATCGGGTGATCTTGAAAATAGCGCGCAATATATCGCTGATATCACGTATGCATTTCATGCACCATCCAGCAATCCCATTATTTTAAAAAATGATCCATTGGGATTTGTGATTACACATTTGTCTTGGTCACAGGATCAATCAACCTCGGGAGCAACAGATGAGAACAATTAAAATTAGTTTATTATGCGCACCATTAATATTATTGGGTGGCTGTGCCAAAAAGGTAACCTATAATCCAAACGATTTTGTCAATCCCAATCGTGAGATTGTAAAAACAGTATCTACTACAACACCCCCAAAAATTGATGCCACGTTTGCAATCGGCAATGATCCTGCGGTTGTAAAAGCGTATCAATTATTTTCAAAAAATGGTGTTGCTGAAAATATCAATTCTCCCGGTTTTAAAACATTTTCATATGACGCGAGAAAACGTCCTATTATTACTTGTGCACCGCTGCATTTGTGTGTTGTGCAATTGGAGCAGGGCGAGATCATTAATAATATTGAGCTCGGTGATTCAGCGGATTGGATGGTGAGCACAGCATTAGTTGGCACAAAAACAGAGGGTTCGTATCAAGTGGCAGTCAAACCCAAATTATATGACATCGCAACCGATATGGTCATCACCACCAATAAACGCACCTACAATATTGGATTGCTCAGTCAAAAAGGACAAACAACGCATGTTGCTAATTTTTATTATCCAGAAGAAACGTTAAATACTATTAATCAACAATTATCATCACAACAAGATCAAGCGATCAGCTCAGAAACAATCAGTAGTGCAACACTTACCAATCTCAATCATCTTAATTTTGACTATATTTTAAAGGGTGATAAAACATCATGGGAACCCACCCGCGTATTTGATGATGGCAGTAAAACATTTATCCAAATGCCTGCAATATCTGAAGCATTAAATTTGCCAGTGCTCTACATTTTAAGAAATAAACAATTGGCACTCGTGAATTATCGCTATAAAAAACCGTATTACATTATCGATGGGTTGTTTAGAAAAGCGTATTTAATTTCAGGCAAGGGATCAGATGAAGTGCGCATTGAAATCGTTAATAAAAAATTTAGCTGAGGCTGATATGTTTACAGATAAACCAGAAGGTCTTTCTATTCCGCGTGGTATTGGCATTAGTCAGCGTGTTTTTGTGGCAATCGCAGTGGTGTTATCTGTCATTGCATTGCTCTTTATCTATTTTGTCAATCATTATTCGCATCATCCAATGATTTCGAGTGGACACTCAAAAGAAATGTCGGTTGCATCAGGCGTTGGCGTTGCACATGCGATTTTCAAATTGGAAAGTCAAAAATATAAGCCTGCAACACCCGTGATGAAAAATATTAAAACACACAATAATGCGAGTTCTGCTAATAATAGAGATCGATCATCACACATTCAAACAACCTTATCAGCCAATGCTTTTAAAACAGCGGGTGATTCGAGCTTGTCTGTGTATCATGCAACAGGGCAGTTTTCATCAAGCGCTGATGACGTATCGCAAGCAAGTGATTTACCGACTGATGAATCATCAACGGGTCAATCCAATTTTTCATCATCCACTGATCATTACACTGCAGAAAACGCACAAAATCAGAAAATCGCTTTTTTAAAATCATCCTCTCAAAATCATGATGTCATTCATTCACAATTACAAACACCATTATCCCAATATCAAATCATGGCAGGCACCATTATTCCAGCAACGTTGGTGACAGCAATTGACAGTGATTTACCAGGCACCATCACTGCAAAAGTCAGTCGCGATATTTTTGATACTGTTTCTGGCAATTATTTATTAATTCCGCAAGGTACAACCATCATCGGTGCATATGATTCACAAATTACGTTTGGACAATCGCGCGTGTTAATTGCTTGGCAGCGATTAATTTTTCCCAATGGTGATTCGTTTGATTTAAACGGCATGCCGGGTGCGGATTTAATGGGCATGGCAGGATTATCAGATTTGGTGAATCATCATTATGCACGCATCTTTGGCTCGGCATTATTGATGAGTGTTTTTGGTGCTGCTGGGCAGTTGAGTCAACCGCAAAATAATAAAAATTTAAGCAGTGAGCAGATTATTTATGGTGCGGTCGGTCAAGAGATGAGTCGAACGAGTGCGCGTTTAATTGCTAAAAATATGAATATTCAGCCGACGATTCAAATTCGTGCGGGTGCGAATTTTAATGTGCTTTTGACACGCGATATGGTTTTACCCGGTGCATATCATTTTTCATAGGGTGAAGAATGGTTTGTAAATGCCAATAATATGCGATTTATTAATGCCGCCATAATAGCGTGAATCCCAGGAGTATTTGGGATCGTTGGAACCATAGAGCCAATAAGAGTGAATATGTTTGTATTCGCTGTTACTGATAAATTTTTTCACTACATGATTTTGAGGGTCTTTTGTTTGAGTCGGTGCGTCATAAAAAATTTTGTTCACTTTGATAAATTGATTGGTTAATAAAACGGTATCCCCAGGCATTGCGATTATTTTTTTTAAAACAGGTGTACTGCCATTTTGACACGAGCCTTTTGCAAGATAATGATTTTTTAAACCAGCGATTGCAATGATATTGGGTAAACACACAGCCGCTAAATCACCGTCTTTAATTTTGGCAACATGGATTTTTTGATAAAAACCAACAGGCATAGATTCAGTGTAATTAAAACGAATATCCATAATTTTAAGCGTTAAAACAATCAATAAAATAAACAATGGAAACAGGAGAAATTTTTTCATACCACATTATAGGTATTTTTTATTTGAAAGAAAGCATTAATACAGGGCAACGAACCTTCCAATTCAATTGGAAGGGTGATTGGAATAAAAACGATGAATTTCTCGCACCACAGGCTATTTTTATGTTTTTTTGCAGCTCGTGACCTCACCCTCGCAACGTCCTATGGAGTCTTGAGAGTGAGGTCACGAACTTTAAAAAATAAAAATAGCCTGTGGTGAAAATTAGGATAAATAAAAAATGAAAGAGATGAATAAGATGAGAGAAGTATTAATAACAAAAAGGGATAGAGAGATGATGAGGTGGGTGAATGGTGTGGGGTTTGCAATGATTAAGCAGATAGCAGAAAAAATGAGTATGTCGAATTGGGCGGTGTATAAGCGCGTTAAAAAATTAGTGCGGATTGAATGCTTAGCGCATCATCGAGTTTATCATGGGTTGCCAGGTGTCTATTGTGTAACAACGTTGGGTGCTGAATGTGTCGGTAGTGATTTGCCGGCACTGCGCATGATTTCAAAAGCAACTTATGATCATGATTTGGTGCTGACGCAATTGGTCATTAAGCTATTAAAAACAGTGGGTGGCGAATTAACCACTGAGCGTGAATTGCGCTATCAAAAAACACAAGATGGCATCGGACAGTTTGGTCATATTGCAGATGCTGAAATTATTATCGATAACAAAAAAATTGCCATTGAGTTGGAGCTGACTAAAAAAGGCAATCGTCGTTTAAAAAAAATTATCAATGATTACATGAAGAACTTTGATATTCATGAGGTCTGGTATTTCTGCGCAAACAATCAAATCAAAAAACAAGTAAGCGCCTATCAATCCACCTGTGCATTTTTAAAAGTGTTTGATCTGGATGTGAATGATGTGAACGCTTGCGATATCACCCTGGAAAAATCCTGTGCTTGAGAATTTATTGAATACCATCGCAGCAGAAAAAGAGCATCATCCCTTATTAATGCTCGCACCCTTTCTCTTGCCTGCATTATTTTTTATATTATTGCAAATAAAATCATCCGTAAAACGCGATTTATCACGCATTGCAAAAGGTATTCATATCAATGAGAAAAAATTATCAGCCGTTTATCTGCAAAAAAAGATGAAGAAAATAAAGAGCGCTGCAAGTGATAACGGCACTGTCTTTGGTGTTAGTCTTCAAACAGCCGAGCCCGTTGTATTGCATGATCATGACGCCAATTTGCATACATTGGCCATTGGTACCACAGGCTCAGGTAAAACAACCGCACTCGCTAATTTTGTTGAAAGCAGTATTATCAGGCGTTGGCCGTTATTTTATGTCGATGGCAAAGGCGATTTAGCCTTTGCGAAATCGATTGAAGCATTTGCAAAATCACACAACACCCCCTTTTATTTATTTTCAATGGTGGGCGAGAGTGTCAAATACAATCCCATTTCATTTGGTGGATTTACCTCAAAAAAAGATCGCATCATTGAGCTGCGTGAATGGTCAGAAGATCATTATCGCAAATTAGCCGAAGGGTATTTGCAAACGGTGTTTAAGATTTTAGAGCGTGCGAATATTAATGTAAATTTGTGCACGTTATCGCGTTATTTAGAGCTGCCAGCGCTCTATCAATTGGCGCGTGAATTAAAAGACCCTGCATTAAAATTTGAAATTGACTCACTTGAAAATAAACGCAAAGATATCGAAAGCTTAATTGCTGAGATTCAAAATATTGCCAATAGTGAAATTGGGCATTTGTTTGATTGTAATGACGACAATGTATTAACACTTGAAAAAGCATTACATGAAAATGCCGTTGTTTATTTTTGCCTGCAGCCGCTCGCATTTCCGGCCTACGCTTCCACACTCGGCAAATTAATTATTAACGATTTAAAATCGTTAATTGCATCTCAATTAAAAAATCAAATTAAAAAAAACATATTCACTATCTTTGATGAGTTTTCAGTTTTTGCCGGCGATCAAATTATTAATTTAATCAACCAAGGTCGAGGTGCTGGTGTTCATGCCATTCTCGCCACACAATCATTATCAGATATCGAACGAAAAGGCGAAAAAGGATTGCTCGGACAAGTGCTCAACAATACGAATAATTATATTATTCAACGGCAAAATTATCCCGATGATGCGGAAATTCTCGCCAGCATTATCGGCACCACCAATCAATTTACCATCACATCCCAAATCGCGCCGAAGGGTTCAACCGGTGCTGGTTCCATTCGCGAGACCAAAGAATTTATAATTCACCCCGATAAAATAAAACGTCTTGATCGAGGTGAAGCGATTTTTGTGAATAAGCAGGGGTTTGCGGTGCATGAAATTATTGTGAGAAAAGGATTCCTTTGATTAAGCACTCGGTTTTTTATCTTCACTGTCTTGCACCGTTGGAGTTGATGGATCGCCTGCTGTGGTTGCGGTTGGTTGTTGTGATTGTCTTGATGCAGAATTAGAAAACATGCCGACAGTTTGTACTGGACTTACTGTTTTGCCTGCAGCTGCTGCTACAGTTTCTGTATTCACAGGAGCATATGTTGGATAAACATGAAAATGCATTTGGGGACGCGCAAGTGATGTCAAATAATATACTTGACTGGTTTTTGATTGATTTGATTGTACTGCATCTTCAGAGACAATTTCTTCAGCATTTACAGCAGTATTAGGCAATAAGGCGCCTCCTACTTTGTCAACTAGGGGTATAGTTTCTATTGGTTCGCGCAATTTTCGGCAATTCCATCCGTAATCGAGTTCATTAATCAAAAAACCAGAGATACCAGGATTAGCGACACAATATTGTTCTCCTGTAAAACGCAGCAATTCGTCTATAATTATTTTCCGTGAGGGTTCATCAGCGCCGTATTTTGCTTTAATCTCGAGAAAGTTCGCGATAATATAAATTTTCCCAGTTTCATCTTCTGCAAGATACAGCCAACTTAACGCAATGGGCGCACCGGTATTTTTTTCTGTAACCACATGAAACAACATCGCATCATCCATGATTCTTTGTAAAATCGCTGGAAATTGCGTACTGCCGGCAGCAAGACAACATTCCACTTCATTTCCTAAAAATAATGTTTCAATACGGGTCTTATCCCACTGTTCAACAACAAAATCTTCAGATTTTTTTGGTGAAGCGATAATCATAGAAGGTTTATTTTTTTCTTCCAGCGTTAACGCATATTGATTTTGAAAATGCACAGCAAATTCCCGAAATTCAGACAGTCCATCTTGTTGAAAAAATTGTTGCTGTAGTAAAGCGCTAACATTTTTATTAATCTTCGTGTAATGATTCCATTTGTGCGATTCTGGTGTTCTTGGGTTTTTGATGGCATCGTAATTGGTTTGAATAGCGGTCAACTGATCTTTGATTTTTTTGTTGGTTATTTCATTCATAGGCAAGCGCGCAACAATACCGCGGACACGATCCAGAAATCCTAATAAAGTCTGTGTGTGTGCAGCAAGGCGATCTGATTGCTCCGCCTTTTCTGATCTAATAGAGAATTCTTTATTTCCAGTGAATCGCAACGCAACATTTGGATCGATTCCGGCACTCTGCAATCTTCTTTGAATATTAGCATTGTGACGACCGATAGATGAACTCGGGTCATGCAAAAAATGATCTATCGATTGACCCAGTAGAAACCGGGATATCAACCCATCCAAAATACCAGCAAAAGGATTGGCAGAAGCAGCCATCTTTAATTTTTCATTAATCAGCAATGAAAATTGATTGGGTGGTACGCATGATAATACTCGGTCAATATCAACACTATCGCTCATTTCAGGGGATAAATGCATTGTTGATATGATCAACTGAACCAGGTTTTTATTGATATCGTGTGACACAAATTCAATAATGGGTTGTTTAAATAAAGTTTGCATGACGGCAAAATCAATCTGTTTTTCGGGTATATTTGAGATAATGGAATGATATGCTGCAAGACCAGATATAATATTCTGCCAACTTTGTAATCCGCTACGCATAATGGAATCTTGATTGCGTTCGAAATAGTTTCTCAATAATGCTAATAATTCATCCGGCAATTTATTGGGTAAATTGAATAATAATCTTTCCAGTGGTAAAACAGTTTGCGCCATTTGATCTGATAACCATTTAAATGCAGCTTTTCCCATAATGTCAGTCAACAACAATATTTTTTCATAATACACTGGAAAAAAAGTGTCTATCGATCGTTTTTGTGCATCATCAATCATGGGTAAATCAGAAACACGTTGAAATTTTTTCATAAGATCCGCAAATAAGTGAGGGAAAGACGGATGTTGATTTTCCAACACTTTTATAAATAATCCCAACGAGGGAATGAAAATGCGATGGCTTTCATCTGTAAAAAAATAATTAGGATCAATTTCCAAATGGTGATATTGAGAAAATGCTGCAAATATCGAAAAACTATCTTTAACAATGAAACTTCCTCCACTCATAATAGCTTTTAAATTTAAAGAATCTAATTGGCCATCGCGTATACAAGATAAAGCGTGATTGCGTTTATTGAATGCCTTTTTTAATTGCTGATCAGTTCCAAACATATGATACTCTTGCAATTGCACATTAATACGCTCCATAATTTCTGCTGCTGGAACATCATAGGTCAAATACAAATCAATCAGAAACATCGCATTTTGAAACCACCGAATGAATTTGCTTGGGTCTTTATCGTTTATCACCTCATTACAGATCAATAAAGCTTCTTCCAGTGATATTTTTTCACGTTGAATAAAATTTTTCATGATGGAGATACGATCGACCGCATCATTATCATACAACATTGAAAAAAACGATTTGCGATCAATTTCTGCTTTCGAAATCACATAGAGTTGTTCGATTTGGGAGGGTATATAATCTATGTTTCGACCGCGTCGCCCAGCATGTTCTACACATCGAACAATATTAGGATATGCATCCATCTCATCCCCAAAATATTTTTTAAGCGAAATACATAAATCGACCATATCTGAACGATCCCATATCTGTGAAATTTTTATGTTGAACGCATTCCAATCCGTTGTTTGTTCTGCTTCACTATGAATGATGTCAACATGCGGTAAAATAAAGCCAACCAAATCATTTAGCTCTTGCAGCAATTCCAATCTCTTTCCAGAATCCCTTTGACGAAAAAATTCAACTTCGGTCGATTCCATATGTTTTACAAATACAAACCAGCTATTTTTATTTTCATTGCTACACAATGAACTCAGTTGTTCTATTGACATTGGAGCATGCGGCAGTGGTTTTAAAAAAATATAATTGAGAAACATAATTTGCGCTCGAAAAGCAGCTTCAGCATTTAGCCCGCCACTGACTGCCGCTGCTTCAGCACACATGGGTGCAATTGACTGAAGTAACGTTTTATACGGATCGAATCTCATTATCTTTACTCCTGGCCATTGACGATAATTATAGACTACGTAACTCAGATTTCATTCGGATGCAACGGATATACGAATTCAATTTTAACCGCATGATTTCAATGTTATTTCTGTCATTTTTAAACACTGGCAAGTGAATAACAGAGTCCGGCAGATAGGATGATTCGTTTTAGCGAGCGCTTTGTCGGATAGAAATTCTCACATCATCTTCTTCTCAGCTTGACATATCCGGTCCGACCGTCAAGGGCTACGCAAGTGAACGTGTTTGCAAAAGTGCAAGGTACACATCATTTTTCTACTGCTTTTTAATCTCATTTTTTCATCAACGATCATCATGCAAACACATTCACCCTTGACGGATCGGCGTGCGGATATGTCGCGCTGATTCAGAAGCTGATATTCGCAGTTTCAATTATTAATAAATTAAATTTAAGGAGAAAAAAATGGAAATATCAAATAGTGTTAAAACAATTCACGCACAGTTGTTGGGTTCTGCAAAAATGAAGGTGTGGTCGTGGGGTGCGCATGCTTGGATGCAAATGGATACGCTAACACTGCAGTTTAAAGTGCAAGGACATCATTTTTCTGGGCACGTGCGAATTGCTTATGATGAAGGTGATGATTTGTATAACATTCACTTTGGTCATTGGCGCAATCGTCAGTGGAAAAATATTGAAACGATTGAAGGTGTTTATTGTGATCAGATGGTTGATGTCATTGATCGGAAAGTTGAGTATGTTGCTGAGTATGGTCGTTATTGATTGTTTATTGGGGAGATCGCGAGGTCTCCTTTTTTTATAATGAAGGTGACATTCTATCTGTTGTATTCGGTATCCCATAACAAGACTTGATAAAATTCTCAAGCTCACTCAGCGGAATTGACCGATCACTACAATCAAGCCCAATTAAAGCATCATGAATCCATCAAAACCATCGCTGTTTTGCACGACAGAATTAACCAGACAAAGAGACGACAATCAAAGCAAGCAGCATGCAATACTGTAAATTAACAACAAAACGTACATTTAATTCCTTAACAATAAATTAATTTCCATAAAATTTTTTAACCCATTGAAAATATGCAAACTACGCAACATTACGTATATATTTCCTGCTTAAATTATGATCAAATACCACCCAATATAAATTCCATTGGCTGGAGATGAAGAATGAGTCGAACAACAGAAGCTTTCAAAGACGCGGTAAAAGAAATTGCAAGCGATATTGCCAATAATCCTTTTGTTAAAGTTGCAGCAGCTGCAGCAGCGGACTTTCAAGAAACCACTGCGGGCAAAATATGGCGTGGTACTGAAGCATTTGAAGGCATGCCTGAAAATCCTAATAATCCGCTTCAACATATTCCGATGCCGCGTGGAGCTGGGGCTTCCGCTACTCAATCCAAATCGCGTGCTTCCAAACAAAAAAATAAAACCACTCGTCCTTTATCCCAAGCAGAATTAAAGCGTCGTGCAGAAATTAAAAGAACAAACGCAGTATACGCAGAAAAAATGAAAGAAAAAATGACTGCGCTGAATGAATCTATCAAAAAAGCAGAAACGGAATTAAAGAATTTGCCCAAGGCTAAACGCTCAGCCAATCAAAATGGAAATCAATACGAATCATTTACTCCGGAAGAACAACGAACAACGCAAAATATTTCAAATGCATTTCATAATGTAGGCAGTATTGCCTATGACATTGGCACAACAATTGAGGCATTTGGCGGCGATCCAAAAGTCGCGGCCCGCTTTCAAAAATTTGGTGCTGGCATGAGTCGAGTTGCTGCTGGTGTTGCGATATTTGCAGCCAATCCGATTGTGGGTGCATTTGCCATTCTTGCTGGTGCCGCAACGTGTTTTAAAAGCCTATTTGGTGCAGACAAACCTGATCCAATGGCTGAGATGTTTAATCAATTATTGGGTGAAATTCGTGGGTTTAGAAAAGAAGTGATGGATGAATTACATCAGCTCCGCAGTGAGTTGCAGCATATTGGACAAGTGCTGCAAGAAGAAATTCGTGCTGTTGGGAGAATGGTAGCGCAAGTATTGGAAAATCAAAAAATAACCTACAACGCAGTGCAACGCACATTTGAATGTATTCTACGTGTTGAAAGAAAATTAGATGAGCACAGTAAAATTTCTGAATCTGCTTTGAAATCAATTGCAGAATATAAATTGACAGAAGCAAGTTTCAACATCAAGCAATTTACCACAGGCAAACGCATTGACTTAAATGAAGCTGATATTCACACACTGGCTTTATGGCTGACATCTGAATTAAAAAAACCGACGTTCAATGGATCGGTATATGCAGGAATGGGCCTTGATCGTACGTTGCCATTGCTCGTTAATCATCTTGATCCACAAGAACCCGTTACCATGCCAGGATTTTTAGCGGCACAATTGCGCCATCTTTTTGGCTCAATTATTCCAGAGGAATTCTCAGAGCTACCAGCCTATGAAATGCACAACGAAGTGGTTAATTTATTTTTATCCAGCGTTAAAAATTCAGAAATTGTGAGCCCTGATTCACAGGAAGAAATATGTAGAGTTATTCAAAAAAATTATCAATCATATGCTGACTTTATTTCATTTTTAAAAAACAATCCACACGTGTGGGAATCATTATTTAATTTATATGACACCTATCGCGATAAGGTGGGATTGAGAATAAATAATGATGGAAAATGTGATGCATCGGAACAAGAAAAATTAAATGAATCATTAAATCAAATGGAAGAAAAACGTTTATTGTTATGCGCGCTAATTAAATTTGTGGGTTCAGATTGTTTACCAGACACTGCAAAACGTATTGAAAAATTAGAATCGATTAAACAAATCAAAGAAACACAAGAATTTAAAATGGCTCCAGCGATTAGAACCGCTCCGACTAATTTTCCGATGGAAACGGCGTTTGATCGGTTGCGTTATAATACGAGAATTGGTAATAGAGCGGGAATGGATCGAAAACATCTGTGGGATTGGGAATTCAACACAAACGAAGCATACCACAAAGTTCCTCGATGCAAAGGAAATGGTCGGCAGCAAACGACAATTGGTTTTTGGCAACAAACAACCGATATGCTTTATTTAAATTTAACGCAAGAAAAAGACAGTAACGGTAACATGCTCTATACACCATTTAGTAGAAGTGAGTTAATTCAGCTTATTAATGTGCAAGGTGATTCAAGATTGAGAGCACAGCACTTTTGCAATCCAACTGGAACTCACTACCTTAGAGTTTGTAATTACAGCATGCAATTCTTATGCGCATCGTACGGCGAAAAAATAAATGCTGGTGTAGGACCGTTTGATGAACCTGAATCAAATATTTTACATGAAAATAGAAAAAAACCCACTGCCCATTACTACCAATTATGCAGAGAAGGAAAATTAAAAGAAGCAGAGAATTTTTTATTTGAAAAAAATAATCCTGCAAAATTAAGAACCAATCGTTCCGAATACGTAAATCCCTATTGTTTATTGATGTTGGTTTCTATTGCGGGCGGATGGAAAATTTTTGAAGACTTTATAAAACAGTATCCATTAAAGGATGATTATAATTTTACGATTGGACATTTTAACGATTCTCGATTTGTTAACAAAGAAGGCACAGTAGAATATCTTAAAGAAGATTTTTATTTTACAAAACCTCTGGGAAATTCGGGTCGCACAGCAATTGAAATTGCGGCCGAACATGGAAGAGCAGATGTTGTTGAGGGTATATTAAAACTCGGTGTCTTACCGTCTGTAGATATTCTACGAAATGCGGCAAAATTAGCCCTAGAACAAGGACATTTTGCGATCGCCAGAAAATTAAATGAAAATAAATTATTTACGTATATCGTTAACGGTAAAGCTGCATTGTGTACTGTTAATCTATTAACACCTGAAGAAGTAGCGCATCTTGATCTTAATTTACCACCTGTTGTTCAACCAGCTATCCCTGTCGCTTCACAGTCCGCCGTTGAAAGCACGCGTGAAAAAGAAATAAAAGAGTTGAAGGAAAATGTTAAAAAAGATCAAGAGGAATTTAAAAAACTATTGCCAAAAGAAAAACCGCGAGCAACACCGATAAATCCACAACAAGACACGGCAGCTGTGGATAAAGCGGCAGAACAGGAGAGCGAGGTTTCTGAATCAGAATCAGAATCTAAAGAAAATACGATGCCAGATAATGACGGTTATGAAACCGCAGAAGGTGAAGATGACTTATTGAATGAAGAAATTATTGCTTGCGGTCTTATCAATGCGCAGATAATAAAAACAGGTGGGCATGGTATGCGTAGTATACCAGTTAGTAATTTTCCAACGAAATTGGAGCAAGCAAGATTTTTTAAACTACTCGAAAGAGAAAAGCCAGGAAAATTATGTTCTCAAAAAGGAGTTGATGGAAAAGAAGTGGCAATTACTGTGAAATTGAGAACGATTTAATTGAAAATTTGGTCGAAACGGAGATTTAACCCTTTTTTACCAGGATCGGAGCCGGACCTCATATATTTCCTGCTTAAATTATGATCAAATACCACCCAATATAAATTCCATTAGCTGGAGATGAAGAATGAGTCGAACAACAGAAGCTTTCAAAGACGCGGTAAAAGAAATTGCAAGCGATATTGTCAATAATCCTTTTGTTAAAGTTGCAGCAGCTGCAGCAGCGGACTTTCAAGAAACCACTGCGGGCAAAATATGGCGTGGTACTGAAGCATTTGAAGG
>Ga0207113_1057_pt1 | contig 23420 bp, 15 predicted proteins | sample Alteio_BWMinHeat_69_FD_153559 | JGI IMG/M metagenome (GOLD analysis project Ga0207113, IMG submission 153559) | Enriched cells from forest soil in Barre Woods Harvard Forest LTER site, Petersham, Massachusetts, United States -... | ecosystem: Environmental > Terrestrial > Soil > Temperate forest >... | reverse complement strand
GCAACTGATCCAAACAGTGGCGATACATTAACTTATTCTGTTGTCACACAAGGATCACTCGGTACTTTGACGGTCACTTCCGGAAACAATTATAGTTATGCCGTTGGCAATGGATCAATTGTAGAAGCATTAGCAGCGGGTGTTACCACAACTGATACAGTGACATTTAAAGCAACGGATAATAATGGCGCTTCCAGTAATAATTCTACTGTTGTATTTACGATTACCGGTGCTAACGATCCTCCGGTTGCAAGTTCAGGCACCAATAGCATTACTGCTGATGCTGCTCCAGTAACCGGTACATTATCCGCAACTGATCCAAACAGTGGCGATACATTAACTTATTCTGTTGTCACACAAGGATCACTCGGTACTTTGACGGTCACTTCCGGAAACAATTATAGTTATGCCGTTGGCAATGGATCAATTGTAGAAGCACTAGCAGCGGGTGTTACCACAACCGATACAGTGACATTTAGAGCCACTGATAATCATGGCGCTACCAGTGATGCTAATGTGGTTGTCACCATTACCGGTGCCAATGATCCTCCGGTTGCAAGTTCAGGCACCAATAGCATTACTGCCGATGCTTCTCCAGTAACAGGCACATTATCTGCAACTGATCCAAACAGTGGCGATACATTAACTTATTCTGTTGTCACACAAGGATCACTCGGTACTCTGACGGTCACTTCCGGAAACAATTATAGTTATGCTGTTGGCAATGGATCGATTGTAGAAGCGCTAGCAGGTGGCGCTACCACAACTGATACAGTGACATTCAAAGCAACGGATAATAACGGCGCTGTCAGTAATAATTCTACCGTTGTATTTACGATTACGGGTGCTAATGATCCTCCGAATGCAACCGCAGGATCAGCCAGTGTCAATGAAGATTCTTCAGTCAACGGTACCTTATCAGCAACTACTGTGAACACGGGAGATACGATTGCAAGTTATGCCGTTGCCTCCAGCGGCACATACGGCACTTTTACGATCAGCAATTCACCAACGGTTGGTGCTTATACTTATACTCCAGGTACCGGTGCAACGGTTGAAGCTTTAGCGAATGGCGCCACTTTACTAGATACCGCCACATTCACCGCAACGAGTAGCACTACTGGGACAAGTACCGCGGCTAATATGGTCTTTACGATTACCGGTGTTGCCGACGCACCCACGTATACCAATTTATCCGGTGACACCTTAAGCTTTGTCGAAAGCGGTCTCGCAACAGCGATTGTTTCAGCAGGTAACGCAACTGTGACCGAAATCGATAATGCAAATTTCAATACAGGATCTCTCGCGATTTCAGGCATATTGTCTGAAGATACGTTGAGTATCAAAAATCAAGGCAGTGGTGCCGGACAAATTAGTACATCAGGATCGGTCGTTAAATATACTGAGGTTGGAACCCTGACGGTTGACACGATCGGCACATTCTCAGGCGGAAGCGGTTCTACATTAACCATTACTTTTAACTCAAGCGGTGCCAGCAGTACGGCAGTCGCTGCTTTGATTAATAACATCACGTTTCAAGACACCAGTGATAATCCATCCACCAGTGATCGCACGGTTGCATTTACTTTAACTGACCCAACCGCATCCGGTGCTGAATCGGTCAGCGCTAACACAACGATTCATGTGGCAACGGTTGCTGATCCACCCACGGTGACTTTAGGTACCGCAACCACAAATTTTAACAACGGAGCGTCAGCAGCCGATATCATTACCACGGCAAGCACAATCACAGATCCCGATGCGACTGCGTCTGGCAGCAGTTTTAATAACGCCACCTTGATAGCTTCATTTACGAGTGGTGGTGTTAGTCAAGATGTGTTGGGTATTACCAATCAAGGTTCAGGTTCTACCCAAATTGGCACCTCAGGATCGAATGTGAAATACGAGGGAACGACGATCGGTACTTTCTCCGGTGGATCCAGTGGTTCTGCACTCGATATTACTTTCAATTCTAGCGCAAGCACCACTTCGATTAACGCTTTGATCGATCAGATCACCTATAACACCACCGCCTCAGCAACCGCCCAACGCACCGTTCAATTTGCGCTAACCAATCCTTCCGGAATTGGCAGTGAATCAGCCAGCAGCAGTGTAAATTTCTATGCGAATGCAACTATCGTTAGTGGTAATAATGCAACCGGAACAGGTACGGGTAGTAGTACGATTATTGCAACAGGCAGTAACGATACGTTGGTTGGTGGGGGAATGGGTGGTAATACGTTGATTGGCGGTACGGGTGCGGATGTGCTTTATGCGGAAAATCAAGGTTTTACAACAAGTACTATCTCTAGTGCAAACACAACCTTTGCATTATGGTTGGATGCTACCGACATTAGCGCTAATGGATCGATTCAAACTGGAAGTATTGGAACTTGGACAGATAAGAGCGGCTCAGGTCACAATGCCACTAATGCCACCTCCGCTTCTCAGCCTTCAACAACCAGTAACGAAATTAATGGTCATCCGGCTTTACTTTTTAATAGCGCAAACTCGGATTACTTGAGCTTGCCAAACGGAACTATCGTTCCCTCCACAGGAGGCGTTACCAATTACGCCATTTTTATGGTAGTACATTTTGCTAGTACCGTTTTCAACTCAAACGGTGATCGCTACACTCTTCTGTGGGACGGTCCTTTTTCTAATACTAATGCGAATTTTATAGAAACCACTCCTAACGGTAGTGGTGGCTCTAGTACCACTAGCGCTGCAATGAGATATGGGTATGTAGCCAACGATATAGTAACATCTGATGGTAGCGTTTTACCTAACACAAGTTACCTTGTTTCAGCCAACGAAAATCGAGTTGGCAGCAGTAGTAGAAGTTTATCACTGGATGGTGGTAGCACAGTGAGTGATACACAAACAGGTAACCAAAATGGTATTAATGAAACCATTGGTGCAACCGATAACACCGGTAGTTATAGCGCCTTTGCTAATGCATACATTTCAGAAATTTTGGTTTTTAGAAACGCCTCATCGTCGATAGGCTCAACTGATATCAATACGGTCAATACGTATCTTTCTCTGAAATATGGTCTTGCAGACAATGGTGTAAGCCACACCGCCAGCACATTAACCGGTGGAGCAGGTGCGGATACGTTTACATGGACAAACGACTCTTATTCTCCAACATCAGCCCGCGACGCGATCACCGATTTTGATCATTCCTCAGGTAGTTTTAGTAGCAGTGAAGGCGATAAAATTGATATCAGTACGTTGATTCCCAATAAATATGCGGTGGTGGGTTTAGATGGCGATGTCTCTGGCGTTAACAACGAATTATGGTGGACGCAAAGCGGTAGCGACACGATTGTCAATGTTGATTACAGCGGTCAAGGTAGTAACCACGCAGATTGGTCAATCACTCTTAAAAATTTTGCGGCGACTGATTTGACGGGTAATGAGTTTGCTTTGGGTTCGCTCTCAACACAAACACTTAATAGCGGTAGTGACACAAGTGATACGAAATTTATTTATGCGCCGACCGAATCGGGAAATGTCTCTCTTGGATCAACCGCTGGTGGTTATGCTGTTGGAAGTTCTGGTAATGATACTATTGCGGTGAGTAACAGTAATTCTAACAGCAGCTTTACCGTTATTGGCGGTGCAGGTACTGATACATTAAGTGATAGCGGTAATGGTAATAACATCTTTTTCTTAGGTAGCCGTGATGGCACGGTCACTGCAGCGAGTGATGTTGCGACAAATGGAGGAACCGGCAAAGATGTTTTCCATCTATCACAAGGGGATACCAACGCTGTTATTCATGCCGGATCAGCAGGTGCAGATGAGCTGATCATGGCTTATAGCAGTAATAACAGTAATACAACAACATCCGCTAACTTTAATAGCAATGCCACGACTGATCATGATTACATTCTGATTACCGGTATTGGCGGAGGTCCTGGCAGCACCAATTGGACGTCCTTAACCAAAGCGACTTATTCTGGTGGTTCTAACGGTTCCTATACCGCTGGCAGCGCATTCACAAGCTCGGATTATACGACTTCAACACTGAGTGATAATGTGACGACACACTTGGTGTTCAACAACCCTCATCAAAGCGGCATCATCAGCCTGCATGACGGCGTCACCATTAATTTTGAAGCAGTGGATTACATCAATTACACCTAGTATGCAGTAATTCTCACTTTGAAGGTTGATTAACTCAAAATTCCATGTTCAGCGGAATTGCTGCCTAGTATGGGTGCTCGATACACTGAAGTTCTAGTACAGTGATTGCAGCGCCTCACACTCGACGCGCTGAAGTTCTGGTGATATAGCTTAGAAGCTTTCGCGTTAGCGAATGCGAAAGCAGAAGCAACTATCTAAATATTCCCTTTCGTACTCGCTAACGCAAGCACTTCTAAACTATATCACCAGCACTCAATACATCTAGTGCAGCGCTCTTTATGACTATGCAAAACTCAATGCATCATGAATACAGTTTCAACATAACCGTCCCTTAATAGTTGCAGATGTAAAAATCCCTCTACAACGACAAATCATTAATCACACCATATCGCGTCGGAAGCCAACGTGAAGTTCGCGTAGCGAACGTAACGTGGCGTTTTGCAGTAGATTTCGCTATTCCCATGAACACTACCGCTCCCGCAACGCTGAACTCAACCCCCGCGTAATGGGTTTCAATAGATACGAAATCACCGATTTTTTACCCGTCATAATATCCACTTCCACCGTCATCCCCGGTTTTAGTTGATTAAATTTCGGATTATCGCCCACATAATTTTTAGACAAAGACACTTTGCCTTTGTAATAAGGCAGACCATCTTGCGTTGCGAAGGTATCGGCAGAAATTTCAAATACTTTTCCAGAAACAGTGCCATAACGCGTAAATTCATACGCCGCTACTTTGATTTGAGCGGGATCGCCCAAGTGAACATAGCCAATATCTCGCGTGCTGATTTTGCAATTCACAATCATATCGCCGCGACTCGGCACAATATCCATAATATTTTCACCTGCAGTCACGACACCGCTTGGCAATACCGATAACCCTTTCACAATCCCTGTAATCGGCGCTTTAATCACCAAGTGTTCGCTTAAATCCGTGAGACGTTGAATGGTATGATGGACGTCTAATAATTGCTCGTTCATGTCATTTAAATCTTCCAACGCTTTTTTATCAAACGTAGAATCTAATTTTTTCAGCTCACTTTTCGATTCATCCAATTCACTTTTAGATTGATCAATCTTCGCTTCCGTTTGTTTTAATTGCGCGATCGCTTCAATTGTTTTTCGTTGTGATACATTGAAATCTAATTTGGAAGCGTAACCTTTTCCGACCAAATTGTTATACATTTCTTCTTCTTGTCTGTGTAACACCAATTTTCGATCAAGATCCGCTTTGCTATCTGAGTATTGATGCAGCTGCGCTTCTTTTTGGTCTACTTTTTCAGCGAATATGGTGTATTGCGATTGACGTTCTTTATTTTGTTGCATCAATAAATTAATATTTTCTCGAATTAAACCATCCACATTTTTTTGATTTTCTTCAATATCGTAATTCGTGCTTTTGATTGCTTTTCGCCAATTAATTTCATTGATGGGTGTTTTATTGAGAAACGCATGTAATCTTTCTGCGTCCAACAGCAAAGCCACTTCTTTACTTTGCACTTTTAATAATTCCGCTCGGACTTGTTCTGGATTCAGTTTTAATAATGGAGTGCCCGCCGTTACTTCATCCCCATTTTTAACATAAACGGCAGCAACCGTACCCCCTTGCACGTGTTGAATGGTTTGCACATCCGTGAGTGGTTGGATTTCGCCAAAACTAACGGCGACTTCATCGACTCTGGTAAAAATGGACCACAGCAAAAAAACGGTTAACATCGCTGCAATAAATAAAATACTGCGATGCACCAAATGAGAATAGCCACCTTCTTCAATCAGGCTGGCATCTGAAATTTGCTCTAACTGTTTTGAATTTTTTTGTCCGAGTATCACAGTAGTTCCCGTCCTGAAGGTCGATTAACTTAAATTTTTAGATTTGAGGGGAGATTGAAGGATAATTTGTTGAGGAAAGCTTCGTTCCTTGTTCGTACATGAGCATTTCCTCAATAAATTATCATTCAATATCCTCCAAAGATAAAAATTCCATGTTCAGCGAATTGCCGTCATCATCATATAATTCCCGCCGGTATATTTTTTAAGACTGTTTCAGGATCGCCGCTCGTCACAATATACCCGTCATACAATATTATAGCGGAATTGGCCAAATGGATATGTTTTGTGTTATGCCCAAAAATGATAATGGATTTTTTACCTTTTATTTTGGCTAAATAATTGATGAAGGCGTCAATACTGTCTGCATCTAATGTGCTGGTCGGTTCATCCATCACTAAAATGGGCGCATCACGTAAATACGCACGCGCCAAGTTAATTTTCTGACAAAAACTTGCGCCCAATTTATCGTCATCATAAAACTTGATATGGGTATTAAAACCATCGGGCAGCGTTTCAATATCTTTTAACAAATGGGCTGATCTTGCCGCTTCAATCATTTGTTCGCGTGAGGCGAGTGGTTGTGCTAGCAGTAAATTTTGTTCGACGGTGCCATAAAATAATTCTGCTTTTTGCGGCACATAAGCGATATTTTTACGCAACAAAGTCACATCAAATTGTTTGATATTACGCCCATCGACAAAAATATCGCCGATTTGCGGGGAATACATGGCCAAAATAAGATTAGCGAGCGTGCTTTTTCCAGAAGCACTGGGGCCGATAATCACCAGTGTTTGTCCTGGCGTGAGTGAAAAATTAATATTTTTTAAGGCGGGCGTATCACCGCCAGGATAGCGAAAAGTCACTTGAGTAAATGAAATTGATCCGACAATATGTTCAGGTGTATTTTTCCATTGTCGTTCCGCGGGTAATTCTGTCGGTAATCGCATTAATTCATTAATTTGTCGGGTACTGAGTTTTAATTGAATCAATTTGGGCAACATCGTATTTAACGTTTTAATCGGCGCTAAAATACGCCAAATAATAAACATCGTTCCAATTAACGCACCCAAATCCAATTGATTATTAATCACAAGATAAGTACCCAGAATCAATGTCGCAAGGCCTGATAATAAGGTAACAGCATCAAAGGCAGCATCATCTGCCGTGTTGTTAAACAGTATATCTTTTCCGTAGACGCTCGACGTCGCACTGATTTCTCGAAAACGCTCCATCCATTTTTTTTGTAGACCAGCATATTGCAGCGAACGCATGCCACATAATGCTTCCAGTAAAAAATCCTGATAATTTCCCCTGACCTGTGTATTTTGACGCACACTTTTTTGCGAAAAACGCCAAGCGCCATAAGAAACGAAAACAGAAAGTATCAGGGTCAACAAAGGAACGATCACCAGTATGCCACCAATAAACCAGACCAGCAGAAAATAAATAATCAAAAATGGAATTTCGATCACCGTACCAAATAAGGATCCGCTAAAAAAATCGCGCACCACATTAAAGTCATTTAATCGAATAATTTGGCTGACGACAGACGCATTTTCCGTAAACGCGGGTGCCAATTTTAATAATTTTTTAAAAATGGCGATCCCAATATTTTTTTGTATGTGTGTGCCAATGTAAGCCAGCAATCGCGTACGCAAACTTAAAATCACCGCCAATGAAATGAGCGCGAACGAAACGCCTATAAAAAATGATAACAGCATGCCTTTAGAATTGGCCGCAATGACTTTGTCGTAAACCAAAATAATATAAACAGGCGACATAATGAATAACAAGGTTTGTATCAGCGTTAACAAACTGACAAAAAATAATAATTTCTTTTCTTGTAATAAAATATTTTTAAACCAGTGCTGTTGATCTTCTTTCAGAATATTTTCAGTTTGTTTTTTGAATGAAACAACAGTGCCGTAAGTATCCAAATCGCGCAACAGTGTTTTCTTATTGTCTTCACCATCAAAAGCGGATATGTCTTCACCCACTTTTTCAAGCAATATTTTGGGAGCGCCGCCTTCCTTAGGAATAAAAAGACACGGAAATAAACGATCGTCCACATAACGTAAATTCAGCGAAATAGATTTGCTGGTATACCCTAAATTTTTCATCACCCAGCAAAAATTTTCTACCGTTTGAATGGACATTAAGTGCGGCAGACTTTCAAATATCATGCGCTCATCACCCGTCCATTTTAACCACGATAACAGCGGTCGCAGACAGTGATCCAGCGAAGATGTTTTTCCTTTATTTTCTGGATTATTTTCCATGTTCTATTTTTTCCAACTTCCCTTCTTTCAAATCATAAACCACGTTAGCCAACGCAAGTGTTGCCTCTGTTTTCACTAAAATAATAATCGTTGATACATCTTTTAAAAGAGCGAGTAGTTCAATCATTTTTTTGGTGAATTGGGTATCCAGATTCATATTCGCTTCGTCGAATAAAACGATTTTGGGTTTATTGACGAGTGCGCGAATAATAAAAATTAAATTGACAACACCACCGGGCAACGCTTCAACGGCTTTATCGCCGACCATCGTGTCAAAACCATTCGGTAATTTAGCGATAATTTTATTCAATTCCAACACTTCACAAAATCGACGCGCCGTTGGAATTAATGTTTCATTAAATGCCGATAAATTTTCCATGATAGTGCCGCGAAATAATTTACCTGTTTTGCTTAAATAAGCGATTTTCTCGCGTAATGCATACGATTGATAATGATCCACATTGTTACCATCCAATAAATATTCACCGGAAGTGGGTTTGCTGATGGTAGCGAGTATATTCAATAAAGCTGTTTTAGCCGGTTGATCTTGCCCCGTAATCGCAACGACCGTACGCGGCGGAATAGTGAGATTAATAGTGTTCAATATCCAGCGTGCTTGTTTATCTTCATAATAAAAACTCAAATCCTTGAAAGTAATTTCACCTTGCACTTCATCAAAACCAGAGAGATAGGCTTTTTGTTCCACCGGCAGTTGTAGCACAGCATCTAATTGTTTTCGAACAATACCCAACATTTTCCATTGATTAAATGCATTTAAAATGCGATTAACCGGTTGCATAATACGTCCCACCAACAAAATACAAGCACCCAATCCGCCGACCGCGAGTGTTCCATGGATCACAGCCAAAGCGCCCAGTGTTGCCGTTAATATAATCACGAGCTGATTAAAGGAAATTTTTAAGGTGGTCAAATCACCGGCTTGAACGCTGGATTGATAATTAATGGTGATCGCTTTTTTTTGTAATTTTTCATATCGACGCAATATCAAATCTTCCATGCCGAGTGATTTGACGGTATGAATGTTCGTTAATATGTTGACGAAAAAATCACTTTCTTTTGACTCATGCGTGATTTTTTTTTCGAGAAAATTTTGCCAATAATGAATAAAACGAAATGACGTATACGCTGCCAATACACTGACCAGTAAAGGCACTAAAAATAGCCATCCCGCGATATACGCAATCACCAGAAAAAAAATAATGAGAAAGGGTGCGTCGCATAGCGCCGACAATAATTGATTATTATAAAAACCTCTGAGCTGATTCAATATCGTAAATTGTTTTAATCGTGTTCCCGCATCCGTTTCTTCATACACATACAACGGCACATCAATCAAATTATTAAACGCGGTTTTACTTAAATGATATTCATATTTGGTATCTGCCCATAAATTAATATACGAGCGTGCGACACGCAGTAACACTTCAAATATCAACGCAAAGCTAACACCCAACGATAAAATCACAAGCGTGCTATACGAGTGATTAGGGATAATGCGGTCATACACTTGCATGAGTGTTAAGGGAAACGCAAGCGATAATAAATTAATAAAAAAAGTGCTGATTAAGGTTGAGCTGCGAACACTCGGTTGCGACGCCTCATCCAACTGTTTCATCAACGGAGATTGCGTAAAAAAACGATGCATGCGTGTTTTTATTTTTTCATAATAGACAATCAGTTGTTGTACGGTTTTTTTCTCCGCCAAATCATTTTTTAAAAAAAATAATTTTAATCTGAATTGGGTCAATAATTTGGCGCACCGATTGACTGATTTATTTTTCAATGCCATCAGACGCGCAGGAAATTGTGAGGCCATTATTTTTTGTTGGAGGATGAGATAACCATCGTATAGTTTCTTGCTTATGGTGCCACACCAGACAATAATCATGGCCGCTTTGGCAACCGCCCATTGTTTGGTTTTCAGATAATGGGGGGAAGCCATGATTGTTTTGATGTGTTTTGATGTTGTGAGACAAGCCGCGTATCCCCAATACTTAAGCTTGATAAAAAATGCAGACGTGGTTACCCCGTGTTTGATTGTCAGAAAAACGGGAATGAGTTTATATCGCCAAAAGGGAATGAACTTGTATCGCCAAAAGGCATTGATGGCTACCCATGTCCGACGAGAGACTCTTTGTGCGAAAAGCAGTAGTTTTTTAATCCAACTCACTGTGTTTCCTAGTAATCTATGGGTAATCTATGGCGCGAAACTCCTGTCTATTATAGTATACGAAATGAATGATATGTACACGTTCCTTAAAACGACAGTCATTCCCGCTGAATAGGGAATTTTTATCTTTGGGGGATATTGAATGATAATTTGACTCGAAAATCCTCATGTACGAACAAGTACACTCCGGTTTTCTCATCAAATTATCCTTCAATCTCCCCTCAAATCTAAAAATTTAAGTTAATCAACCTGCTGAGCGGGAACTGCTGTTAAAAAGAGCTATTATGACTACTACCAAAATTCTCTATCTCGAAGACAACGAAGCTGACGTCGAACTCGTTAGAATGGTTTTGCATAAACGCATGCCCTCTGTCGACGTTTCTATCGCCAACAATAAAGAGCTGTTTTTCGATAAAATAGCGTCTTCGCAATTCGATGTTATTTTGATGGATTATGACATGCCTGGTTTTCCAGCAATGGATGCCATTCAATACGTTAAAAGTAAAAATATTCACTTGCCCATTATTATTATCTCAGGCGCTGTTGGATACGAGACCACTGTAGAATTAATCAAACACGGTGCCCACGATTATATCCTCAAAGATAATTTAATTAATTTGCCGAACGCCATTGAACGCGCCTTGTCTGATTTTCAAAAAAATGTTGTGAAAAAAGAACAGGAAAACACACAAAAAGAAGCATTAAAGATTACGCAAACCGGGATTTTCAAAACGGATATTCAAGGTCATTGTACTTACATGAATCAGCCTATCTATGACATGCTCGGTTTTACCAAAGAAACGTTGTTGATTGATGGCGGATGGCTTCGCTGTTTGCATCCGGATAATGCAGAGGCTTTTAAAGAGTCTTATTATAATGCGCTTAAAAAAAAGGTACCGTTTGAAATCGAAGGAAAAGTGCAGAACGCAAAAAAAGAAACGATTTGGATAAAATGCAATTGTATACCGGAAATTGAGAATGAAAAAATAAACAGTTTTATCGGCACCATCGTTAATATTTCTGACCTCAAAAAAACCGAAGATGAATTACATCATCTTTCATTTTATGATCCCTTAACAGGTTTACCGAATAGACGATCCTTTGAAAAAATATTGCGAGAAATTATTGAAGAATGTAAGCAGGGTTCATTTAATCCGTTTGCCGTATTGTATGTGGATCTCGATCATTTCAAAACCGTTAACGACACCTTAGGACATCATTGTGGCGATGAGCTATTAAAACGCGCCGCTAAAAAATTTCAATCTGTTTTGCGAGAATACGATATCATCGCTCGCATCGGAGGAGATGAGTTTTTAGTGTTTTTAAAAAATATTAAAAGTGTGGGAGAAATTGCTTATATCGTAGATCGGTTTCTGGTTGAATTTCGAGTGCCATTTTATATTAATGACAACGAATGTTTAACCACACTGAGCATGGGTGTTGTTTATGTAGAAGATATGAAGGATGTGAATGTTGAAAACACCATACAACAAGCCGATCAAGCATTGTATCGTGCAAAAGCGCGCGGCAGAAATTGTTATGAATTGTATACGAATAAAATCAGCCATGAAATTCAACACAAACTCTATATTGAAAAAGCATTACAACACGCCATCGAAAAAAATGAATTGAGTATTTATTTTCAATCTGAAATGGATCTCAAAAAAAATAAAATTTTTGGATTTGAAGTATTGGCCCGATGGAAAGATGAAGCGTACGGTTTTGTGGCGCCTTCCATATTTATTCCCATTGCGGAAGAGTCAGGACAAATTAATCAAATAGGGGAATGGATTATCGACAGCGCTTTCAAAAGTTATAAAAAACTGCAAGAAAACGTAAAATATTTTCAACGTAATCATATTTATTTTTCAGTCAATATTTCCCCCAAACAATTTCTCCAAAAAGATTTTCTGCAAGTCGTGAAAAAAAAATTAAAATACTATAACATGTCGCCTGACAATATTATTTTTGAAATAACGGAAACGGCATTGATACAAAATTTCTCGTATTTTAAGGATCAAATCAGTGAGCTGTCAAAAATGGGAATACGTATTGCTATTGATGATTTTGGGACAGGATATTCTTCCTTTACCAATTTAAAAGAGCTGCCCATTTCGGTTGTCAAAATCGACCAATCGTTTGTCAGTGGCATTGAAAATGACAATAACTGTAGAACGATTATTAAAAGCGCTGTTTCATTGGGAAATGAAATGGGATTGGATGTGATTGCAGAGGGTGTGGCAACCAAAGAACAAGCCGATTTTTTAATCGAAAATGGTTGCCATATTTTTCAGGGGTATTATTATTCACAGGCTATTCCTGAGTTAGATATCAAAGAATTTATCAGTGGATGGGAGAAGAATCAGTGAGTCCAGAAATCAAACGCCCCTGGGGCGGCTATACCATCTTAAAAAAAACCAACACGCACTGGGCAAAAAAATTATTTGTCAATAAAGGTGCGCGATTGAGTTTGCAAAGTCACAATCATCGTGACGAAATTTGGCTTGTTTTAAGCGGAAAAATTACCGTTCAAGTTGGCACTAAAAAATACGACGCAGACACTGGCGATCTCATTTTCATCCCCAAAACAAAAAAACATCGCATTATTGGAAAAACCAAAGCGTGCGTATTTGAAGTGGCGTATGGAAAAGTGTTGGAGCGTGATATTACAAGATATGAAGATGATTATGGACGTGCCTAATTTTACACTTGCCATCGTTTAAAAAACCGAATACGCTCTGGCTGTACATAAAACCATGGAGATAATATTATGGGTTTCTTATATGCGATGCTTATTTTTATTTGTGCCGGCACGATGAACGGTTCATTTGCGCTGCCGAGTAAACATTTACAAAACTGGTCGTTTCAGCGGGTTTGGTTAAATTACAGCGTGTGGGCTTTTTTAATTTTTCCTTGTTTGTTATTAACGTTACTCGCGCCATCCGCCTGGGAAGTGTATTTTCAAGCACCGCCAACGTTGTTGATGATTATTTTAGCTGGTGGTTTTTTATTCGCCATTGGTCAAATTTGTTTTTCCCGCGCGTTACAATCCATTGGTTTGAGTTTGGGATTTGTCATTAACATCAGTATTGGTACTGCACTCGGTTCTTTAATTCCCCTTATTTTATTACATTCTGGTGAAGTGGTGACGTTGCAGGGCATCACAACGATTGCGGGTGTTGCTATCATTATCATCGGCGTTTTATTTTCGTATATTGCCGGATTAAAACGAGACGCTGGAAAAACCAATCAAGTCTCACAAAAAGGCTATTTTTTAGGTGTTTTCTTCGCTGTCTTAGCAGGACTTTTTTCAGCAGGACAAAATATCACTTTTAGCTTGACAGGTGTGCTGCAAAAACAAGCGTTGCACGATGGCATTAGTCAACTCGTATCCGCGAATATCATTTGGCCTGTTTTTTTAATCGCAACATTTATTCCGTACAGTTGTTATATGCTGTATTTACGCCTTAAAAACAGCGCTACTGAAAAAAATTACAAATCCGTTAATTATTATTTAGCCACCCTGATCATGGGTGCGTTTTGGTATTTCTCATTAATTTTGTATAGTGCTGCCAGTCTTAAAATTGGTAACTTAGGCCCCGTGATCGGCTGGCCGCTCTTTATGGTTTGCATTATTATGACGGCAAACATGTGGGGTTGGCGTCATGGCGAATGGACTCATGCACCGGCAAGCGCCAAAAAATTAGCAAAACTCAGCATTTTTACCCTGGTTTTTGCGATTTTAGTGTTGTCCTATGCGGCGTTTTTGTCGTTGCAATAATAGTTGTCAGTTATGTAAGGTGAATTTTATGAATAATTTTTACGGTATCGAAGCAGGCGGCACAAAATTTATTTGCGCGTGGGGAACGGATCCCGACCATTTGCACGATCGCGTTGTTATTCCAACCACAACGCCGCATGAAACCATGCAAAAAGTCATTGAGCATATTCGTGCAACGCAGAAAAAAACAACCTTGGCTGGTATTGGTGCCGCCGTTTTTGGCCCCATCGGATTAAATCCAGAATTAGATAATTACGGTTATATCACAACAACGCCGAAAGCGGGTTGGCAGCATTATAATTTTGTCGGTGAATTAAAAAACGCAACTGGATTGCCCGTTGTTTTTGATACCGATGTGAATGTGACAGTGATGGGTGAATATTATTGGGGTGCGGGTCGCGGACTCAGTGATTTTATTTACATGACCGTCGGTACCGGCATTGGTGCTGGCGCGCTCGTGAATGGAAAATTGTGTCATGGTGCGATGCATCCTGAAATGGGGCATATTATCGTGCCCAAATTACCCACTGATCGTGGTAAAAGCGTGTGTTTATTTCATGATGCTTGTTTAGAAGGATTAGCATCAGGTCCGTCATTGCAAGCGCGATGGTCGGTGACGGATGCCATGCATTTACCCACAGATCATATTGCGTGGGATATGGAAGCCGATTATTTGGCGATGGCATTGATGAATTATACATTCACGTTATCACCGAAGCGTATTATTATCGGCGGCGGTGTGATGCAGCAAACACAATTGTTTCAAATGATTCAACAGAAAATGATCACATTAATCAGCGGCTATGTGAATCACTATTATTTAAGCGATTTAACCAATTATATTGTTCCGCCTGCGTTAAAAAATAATGCCGGTGTATTGGGTGCGATTGCATTGGCAAGTTCGAATAATGTTGTTGAAGAAATGGTTTTATAATTCTTTATTCGGCACAATATTTTTTAAAAAATCAGCGCAGGGAATGCATAATATATCCCCTTTTTGCATTCGCTCTTCACCGCGATATAAAAAAATAAGTGTTGCTTCGGGGTAATCTTCTTTAAAATGACGCAATGATGTTAAATCGGATGGACGTATATGACGGCTATTTTTTACTTCAATCGCCCACAAACCCATTTCACCAAATACAACAAAATCAACTTCAACCCCTGATTTTGTACGCCAAAAATAAAGTTCATGGGATTGTTTTGTATAATCAATCCAAGCACGTAAATGTTGCGCTACCAAACCTTCTAGCGCACCACCTTCAATTTCACTTTGACTGTCTAAAATAGATTTGGGTCTTAATGCGCGAAAAACACCGGTATCAAAAAAATATAATTTTGATTGTGCAACCAAAATGCGTTTTGCACGACGCGTGAATACGGAAATTTTAAATATAAACAACAAATCTTCCGCAATTAAAAGCCATTGAGTGACTGTTGGATATTTTACCGAACATTCTCTTGAGACGTTACTCATATTGAGAAGGGATCCATGGGAAAAACTTAATGTTTCTAAAAAACGCGCGAAAGGCTCAATTCGCCTTACCAAACCCTCTGCTTTTACTTCCTGATCTAAATAAAGTGAAATGTAACTGGATAAAGTTTCCAATGGTTCTTTGCTTGCATAACGTAAAGGCAATAAACCATATTGTAATGCATCTTCAAAATTAAAATGCTCTGCTAATTCGGCCGCGATAAAAGGGTGCAGTGTTTTTTTTAATGCACGACCACCCAATAAATCGACATTTTCTTGTTTTAATTTTCGTGCACTGGAACCTGTTAAGATAAATGTCCAGCCTTTTTTCTCTTCAATCAGCAGATGCACGTGCATTAATAATTCAGGCGCTAATTGAATTTCATCAATAAAAATAATTCTATCAGGAGACTCGGCTCTCACCACGTTCAGCAAAATTTCTGGGCGTGCGAGATATTGGTTTCGTGTGCTTGCTATCAGCAAATTAATTCTTAATGCGTTGGGATGAAGATGCGCAATCAGGGTTGATTTACCCGTTCCACGAGGACCCAATAGAAAATAAGACTGTTTTGGCTCAGAAAATAGTCTTTTTACGTGTAACTTACTCATTTATATACTATTTTTTATTTTAAAATTGTTAAATACGCTTCTTATTTATCATTGATAATGTTAAATTACCTTCCTATTTAACATTTACGATGTAATTCTACCAGGAGATAGTGTCCGTGAACAGTGATAGTGTCAAAAAAGAATAGACACTGACACTAATCACTTATCCATTTCAAAATACCGTTCTGTTCCCACAATTTTTTCGCGTTCTTTAAACGAGGTGAGTTGATCAGAAATAGTGTCAGTGTTTCCTTGCTCGTGAATAATTACCAATGTTTTTTGCATCGCTTTAATAGCGGCGCGTTGGAGATCCGATGGAATAATCACAACGGAGTAACCGAGCGATTGTAATTTTGATACGGGAATAACAGGTGTTTTTCCACCATGAAACATATTTATTAATTTGGGTCCTGGAATTTCTGCGGCGATTTTTTCGATTTGCAAAACGGTTTCTGGTGCTTCCACAAAAATCATGTCAGCACCCGCTTTTTGATAGGCTTTCGCGCGTGCAATCGCATTGTCAAAACCTTCGACCGCAATCGCATCGGTTCGCGCAATAATCATGAATTCCGGATGATGCACACTCGCGCGTGCAGCGCGAATTTTATGGCACATTTCATCGGTGGATATCAGCGATTTATCATCCAAATGACCACAGCGTTTTGGAAACGTTTGATCTTCCAAATGTAATCCTGCAACACCGATGCGTTCAAATGCTTGAACCGTGCGTCTGACATTCAATGCATTTCCAAAACCGGTATCGGCATCAGCAATCACCGGTAATCCCGTGACAGTAACGATATGAGCAATGGTCGAGCAAACTTCCGTCATGGTTAATAAACCAATATCCGGGTAACCCGCAGCGCGGGCAATCGCGCCGCCGCTGGCATATAACACAGGAAAACCCGCTTGTTTGGCAAGCAGGGCGGATAAACCATCAAATACACCGGGTGCCACGAGTATTTTTCCAGATTGAATAAAATCACGTAGAATTTTCGCTGTATTCATAGCCACTCCAAAAATCATTTAAAGTGATTAAACGTTAATCCTTAATGACCATAACCATCAATGACACATTTTCGGACTTCTAAAATCACATTTTCCCAATCCCCCGGTTGCTTTTGCCGAAAAATTCGCATGGTGGGATACCAGGGGCTGTCATCACGATCCATCAGCCAACGCCAACAACCATCAAAATGACTCAACAGCCAAGTCGGCTTTCCAATCGCTGCTGCTAAATGTGCAACTGACGTGTCCACCGAAATGATCAAATCCAATTGTGTGATAAATGCTGCCGTATCAGCAAAAGTATAAAACTGATCGGTATAATCTTTTATGTTAAGATTTTTAGCGGCAGTTTTAATTTGTTTTGCTGACTCACCTTTCTGCAAACTAAACCATTCAATATTGCTTACATTTCCAAGCGGTGCGAATTGCTCCAATGTGATGCTGCGTTTGCGATCAGTATAGCACCCCATTTGATCTCTGCGTGGATTGCCCGCCCATACTAAACCCACTTTGCATTGCGCTCGCTGACCCAAAATAATTTTCCATTGATTCACTAACGCTTCATTCACTTTGATATACGGAATAGCAGCGGGAATGGTTTCCAGAGTTGTATCAAATAGCAGAGGCAAACTCATGATAGACGCATAGCAATCAAATGCTGGTAATGGTTCCTGATGACTCACCACCTGAGACACACCTTCAACTCCTGCTAAAAGCGAAACCAACTCAGATTGACAATCTACTATCACCGTAGCACCGCGTGCTGCAACGAGTGGGGCGTAACGCACAAATTGAAGTGTGTCTCCTAAACCTTGCTCTGCATGTATGATAATTTTTTTTCCAACAATATTTTCATCATCATTCCATTTGCGATAAGACTGATAACGTTTGGCTATAAAACAATCTTTATGAGCTTTTGTCTTTAATCGATGCTCGTAATATTTCCAGCCATTCGAATAATCGCCATTTTTAAGCAAAATCAGCGAGTAATTCCATTTTGCTTCTGGGTATGTTGGATCTATCTGCATTGCTTTTTCGAGACAGTGTTTCGCTTCGGTTATTTTATTTTGACATTGCATTGCCACACCTAAATTGACATAAACATCTATCCGGTCTGCATCAATGGTGGTGGCATGTTCCAGTATCTGTTGTGATTCCTTGAATCTGCTCAACAGAATATAAAGAACGCCTAAATTAATGTGTGCCTCGACTAATTGAGGGTCTAATTGCAACGCTTGAAGCAACAATTTTTCTGTTGGTATGGGTTGATCATATTGACGAATAAAAATACCAGCGATATTAGTCAAAATTTCTGCGCTATCTGGTTTGTGCTTGAGCGCTTCTTCATACATCGATAATGCGTCAGTAAAATTACCGCGTTTCTCAAAAATATCCGCTAACGCACAATAGGGATAATAATTAGCGGGTTCCAAAGCGATAGCCATTTGATACAATTCTACAGCATGTTCCCTATTTTTTAATTCAGAAAAGACTGAGGCTTGTTTGATATACGCATCGATACAATGAGGGTTGATATCGATTGCTTTTTGATAAACATTCAATGCTTCCGCATATTTTTTTTCTTGAGCCAATTGATCGCCGTGTTTGATATATATCTTTAATTCCTTTTCTTGTCCTTCAGAAGCTTCGCGCGGAGGATCAATGATTGCTACAGACGCAACAGAATGACTTTGCCCCGCTATTTTTGATAATATTTTTTTAAACATAGTTTAAACTTCCAGTTTTCATAGTGCGGGATGCGATCAGCCATTGAATATACCCTACAAATCAGCATAATACAATTATTAGGGTATTGTATATTACCCTAAATATTGGTATTGTACATTTTTTAGGGTATTTTAAAAAGAGGGCATTATGCCAGATTTTTTAGGACGTGAATATGAACTTGGATTGCTCAACAACTTACTATCAAAGAAAACAGCCAGTTTAGTCGTTATTAAGGGTCGTCGTCGTATCGGAAAGAGTCGTCTGGTGGAAGAATTTTCTCAAACCCATCGCTTCTATAGTTTCTCAGGTATTCCACCACATCAAAAAACAACGTCACTTTCAGAAAAAGAAGCTTTCCTTAACCAATTGCAAAAATATTTTAAAAAAGTAACTATTGAAAACAATGATTGGTGGGATATATTTTGGTTCCTTGCAGAAAAAACAAAAATGGGACGAGTGATTATTTTGTTTGACGAAATATCTTGGATGGGATCTCAGGATCCTGATTTTCTGGGAAAATTGAAAACCGTCTGGGACACATGCTTTAAAAAAAACGGGAAACTTATTTTGATTTTGTGTGGTTCAGTTTCAATATGGATTAAAAAAAATATTTTAAATAATACGGGATTTGTTGGAAGATTGTCTTTGCAGCTCACATTAACAGAGCTACCCTTATCTGTCTGCAATAAATTCTTTAATGAAAGAGCTGATCAATTGTCGCCGTATGAGAAATTTAAATTTTTATCGGTTACAGGCGGTATACCCAGATATTTGGAAGAATGGAATCCTAATGCCAATATCGAAAATAATATCAATCACATGTGTTTTCACTCAAGTGGAATATTATTCAATGAGTTTGATCAAATATTTAATGATTCGCTCTCGTCTGATTCAAAAGTTTATAGGGGAATTGTTGAAGCATTGGTTACGGGCCCCATGGAACGGCAAGCGTTGGCAGAAAAATTAATGCATGCGCCCGATGGTGTTTTTACAGAATACCTTGATAATTTAGTGATCGCAGGTTTTGTGACAAGGGATTATACCTGGGATATTAAAAATAAAAGCACCTCGAAATTAAGTCACTATCGTTTATCTGATAATTATATTCGGTTTTATTTAAAATACATAAGACCACAGTATGATGTTATTAAAAGCAAAAAATACAGAGTGGATTCTCTTTCTCATTTAACAGGATGGAGCTCAATCATTGCTCTTCAATTTGAAAATCTGGTTTTATTAAGCAGAAATAGAATTCAAAAAATTTTAGGTATTACTTCTGATGATATTGAAAGGGATAATCCTTTCTTTCAAAGAAAAACAAAAAAAATAAAAGGGTGCCAAATTGATTATCTTATTCAAACAAAAACATTAACTTTATATGCTTGTGAAATTAAATTTAGTCGAAACGAAATAAAATCAGATATTATTTCTGAAATGAAATGTAAATTATCAAACTTGGTTCTTCCCAGGGGATTTTCATGCTTGCCAGTATTAATTCACGTTAATGGCGTACATGATAACGTGATCGATAGTAATTATTTTTTTAAAATTATTGAGTTTTCTGATTTGTTAAAATAGTTTTTTGGTGCAAGCCAGCGCGCTATTAGAATTTGTAATGAACTTGAATTTATGCTTGCGAGATTTCTACTGAAACTTACCGCGATCAGAGTGTTAAAAATTGACGCCACCCGTAAAGTTCTTTAGAATAAATCAAGGGGTTCCGTGAATCAATCAGGAAGGCTATGGCTTATAAAAAAGTAAGTGGTTTTACACTGATTGAATTAATCGTCGTCATTGCCATTCTGGGTATTTTAGCTGCTGTCGCTATTCCAAGGTTTATTAATGCGACAAGCAAAGCCCGTATTGCTGCACTCAATGGGCTTGCTGGTGCGCTTAATAGCGCTGTTGAATTGGCTCAGTCGGAATATTTGCTCGAAGCTGTCTATACAACACCTATTACCATGAATACGGTACCTGTCATCGTCAGTGCCGGCGGTGCAACGAACGGAATTCCAACAGCCGCTGCCGGTGGCATTGGAAGCGCATTGCAAACGCTCAGCGGATTCACATATGATCCGGCAACTGGTATCTTCGCCTTTTCGCCCGCTGTTGCGAGCTGTAATGTAACCTATGCGGTTCCTTCAGCCACTACGTATACTGTTACGCTAGTAACAACAGGTTGTTAAAAAACTTTATGCATTACAAAAAACCACGTGGTTTCACCCTTATCGAATTAATTGTGGTGATTGCCATCATTGGTATTTTAGCCGCCATTGCCGTTCCTCGATTTATTAATCAAATCACCAATGCCCGCATTGCTTCGTTGAATGCGCTTGCTGGCGCGATCAATAGCACGGTCGAATTAGCGCAAGTTGAGTATACGGGGGAAGGAAATTCCAGCTTCAGCACAAACACGACTATTACCATGAACGGTCAGATTGTCACTGTCATTGCGGGAACGGGACGTCCCATCTGTCTTCCATCCGGCATTAATACCGCATTGCAAACCATCAGTGGATTTACTGCAACTGGGAACTACTGCGCAACGTCACCTGGCGTCACAACGTATGTTTTTTTCCCAACACTCGTGGATAATTGTAATGTAACCTATACTGATTCTACCGGAGTTGCGAATCTCATAACCACAGGTTGTTAAGATGGCGACAACACAATTACGATTTGGAGAATGGCTCGTTTCTCAGCATGTTATTAGTGAAGAACAATTAGAACAAGCCATTCAGTACAAGAAAAAAAGCGGTGAAAAAATCGGTCAAACATTTATTTCTCTGAAATTTATTTCTGAAAATCAATTCCTAGATTTTTTTGCAAAATTTTTGAATATCCCCCTTTATGATTTGAAACTCTATAATTTGGATCTTGCGGTTTCACAGCAATTGCCTGAATCCTTTGCCCGTCTTTATCGCGCTATTTTATTAAAAAAACAGGACAATGGTGTGCTAATCGGCATGTCAGATCCGATGGATGTTTCTGCGGTTGATAAATTACGCGATTATTTAAGAACGCCCATCTCTCTTTCTTTGGTGAAAGAACAAGATTTAGAAAGGGTATTTAATCTTATTTATCGTCACGATAAAGCCATCAGTAGTTTTGCACACACGTTATCTGCGGAAATGAATAAAGATACAGGTATGACTGTTACGGCAGAAAAAGAAATCGATGCGCCGGTGATTGATTTATTGAATACGATTTTCAGAGACGCAGCGCAAATGAATGCGTCAGACGTTCACATTGAGCCGAGTGAAACCATGATCCGCATTCGATTACGTATCGATGGCATTTTGCACGAACAAATTGTGAAAGAACCGACGATCATGACAGCCATTGCATCCCGATTAAAATTAATGGCGGGATTAAATATTTCTGAAAAACGTTTTCCACAGGAAGGTCGTTTTGAAATTGAACCGCTTGGAAAAAAATATGAAGTGCGTTTATCAACAATGCCAACGCCGTTTGGTGAATCCGTTGTGTTGCGTTTCTTGCCACAATCACAAAGACTGCTTCAATTAACTGATATTGGCATGAGTGGTTATGTGTTGGAAAGAATGCGTGAATTATTTAAGAAACCCAACGGTATTATTTTAGTGACAGGTCCTACGAGTTCCGGTAAATCAACGACGTTGTATGCAGCCCTCAACGAAATTAATCGCCCCGAAATTAAAATCATTACCATTGAAGATCCGATTGAATATTATTTACCGTGGGCGATTCAAATTCAAACCAATGAGAAAATTGGTCTGACGTTTACAGTGATTTTACGCAGTATTTTACGGCACGATCCCGATGTGGTGTTGCTGGGAGAAATGCGTGATGCAGAAACGAGTTCCATTGCAATACGAACAGCACTCACCGGACATTTGGTTTTATCCACATTACACACGAATGATACAGCCAGCGCAGTGTATCGTTTGGTTGATTTGGGCGTTGAACCTTATTTGATTGCAGCAACGGTTCAAGCGATTTTAGCGCAGCGGTTAATGCGTTTGATTTGTGAAAATTGCAAAGAAGACTACGCGTTAAATGAACAAGAAAAAGCGTGGATATCAAAATTAAAGTTTGTGCATGAAACGGTATCATTTAAAAAAGGTCGCGGTTGTTCATTGTGCGCTGATACGGGTTATCATGGCCGTACTATTATTGTGGAATTACTCGAATTTGATGAAGCGATGTCAGAAGCGCTTCGAAACAACGATCAAAACACGTTTCACAAACTCGCTGCAAAATCGCTAGAAAATAAAAAATTAATTAATGATGCTTATCAGTTGGTTGCTAAAGGTGACAGCACTGTCGCTGAAATGATGCGGGTGATTAATGAAGGGTTTGCGATGTAGGTGTGTAAACATT
>Ga0207113_1114_pt1 | contig 23483 bp, 13 predicted proteins | sample Alteio_BWMinHeat_69_FD_153559 | JGI IMG/M metagenome (GOLD analysis project Ga0207113, IMG submission 153559) | Enriched cells from forest soil in Barre Woods Harvard Forest LTER site, Petersham, Massachusetts, United States -... | ecosystem: Environmental > Terrestrial > Soil > Temperate forest >... | reverse complement strand
AAATTGTTCAGCGGTGATGAGCAAGCTACGCTTATCGTAGCTAAACAGGCGAGATTGTCCATCGACATGTTCTTCTATTAATCGCGAAAGTGCATCGTAGGTATAGGTATGTGTGCGGTTCAGTGGGTCTATAGATGAAGTTAACCTTCCGCCTTCATAGTGATATTCTTTTTTCTGGGTCGATTGTCTGTCAGCTTGCACCTCTTCTGCACATTTTCTTCCCATCAGGTCATAAGAGGCTTTCCATATAATATCCCCCGGCATATGAGAGGCTATTAAATTTGAATCTTCATCATAGTCATAAGTAATGACAGTTCCATCGGGAAGTGTTTTTTTAACAAGACGTTTTAGAGAATCTAGTTTTTGAGTGGTTATTCTGCCTTCTCCGTCAGTTGTCGAGATGCAATTACCACAGGCATCATATTGACAAATGGTCTTAAGAGTGTCTTTTTGAACAATGATGGGTAGTCCGAATGTGTTGTAACATGTGTAAGTAGTGATGTCTCCATGTACTTCTTCTCGAATGCTAGATTCTGGATGAATTTTTATTGTGGTATGGTTCAAGAGAACGCTTTCTGAAGATAACAGACTGCTTTCAACAACTTCTCCAGCTTCAAAACGCTGTATTTGCATCTCTCCATTTGACAGATGAGAAATCACAGTGTCGCCAAGATAACTCCAAGTGGTTTTACGTCCATCAGGGGCTGTCTCACTAATCATCCGATTGAGTCCATCATATTCTTTGGTCCATACATAGCCTTCTCCATCGACAGAACGAATACAGTTTCCTCTCTGATCAAAGGTTTGCACTTCAGTGATTCCTGTTGCTATATGAGTACGCGTATGTTGATGCATTGCATCGTCATAAGTAATGCTCCAAGAAACAGATCCATAAGTTTCTGTAATGGGACGTCCAGAAAAATCATAAGTGACTGTGCTTTCAGTGCCATCTGGATAAGTTTCTTTTTTCAATAGGCCATTAGTTGTATAGAAGGACGATTTTTTTCCTCCTTTTGGAGAAATAACCTCTGCAGTTAATCCTCCGGCTTCGTAGGAAATGGAAGTGGTGAGTCCTTGTTTTGTAGAATGAATGACCCGACCAAGACGATCGAATTCACGAATCATGGAGTTGCCAAGTGGGTCAGTTTCTCTTATGGGAAGTCCCCGTAAATCATAATCAAAAAGGGTATAAGCAACTCCTGCATCTTCGCTACCAAGCTGATCACTTATGGTCGCCTTGCTTAATCCTTTTCTGATGGCTTTGATAGTTCCAAAGGCATTGTAATCAAAATAGCAGGTATTCAAAGAATTAGTCTCTTGATTCCAAATCAGCTGATTGTTGAGATTGTACTGACAGAAGTTTGCTGACAGTAACTTGCCGGATGGACTATAGACATACGAACGGAATGGATTCCCCATAATATCGTAGTCAGTCTGTTGAAGAGCATCTGCTGTTTTGATTTCAACGCATTGACCTTGGTCGTTATATCGGTAATAGGTCACAACATCGGGATCTTGAGTACCTGTTTCTCTGATTTTTTGTGTGGGAAATCCGCGCGAATCATAATTCCAATGAGTGATTGCACCCGAGTAATTTTCGATGCTAATTGCTCCTGTATTTGTATAGGCAAAGTCTGCAAATGAGATGCAAACTCCATCACACTGCTTTTCAATATGTTTAGGGAGATAAAGGAAACGATCATCATAAGTAATTGTTGTGGTTTTGTTTAAAGTTTTTTCAGATGTACAGAGATTGAGTGTGTTGTAGGTTAGTTCCTTTGCAACCTGTTTATCCCCATTTCCTGTAAGATCATCTCCAATAAGTGCAATTGTTGTTGGATTGCCTTGTAAATCATAACGGTATTGTGTGATTAGTCCACGTTTGTCTTGAGTTTCTTTTAAGCTTCTCATCCATCCGCCGGATCGGTTCCAAGGTTGAATAGAAGCAGTTTCTGCATCAAACCATGTATAATCATCAATGAACCACGACTGAAGGGTCTGATATCCGTTTGGATCTATTGTTTTGTAGATTTGTTTCTGAAAGATATGGTACTCAACAATGGATCCTGCGGCATCTTTGGCTATTGTCAATCCATCGAAATAGTCGAATGTGGCGCTGCTCAGCATTTCTTGCTGAGGACCAACAGGGGAGTACTGTTTATCTACACGCCCTTGATCATCATAATGATTTATTAATACACGTCCATGTGGCTTGGTCTCTTTAACAACTCGGTGAGCATGATCATAGTCATAAACAATTGTTGCATCATTTGGCAACGTCACTTTGGTTAGATTCCCTCGAGAATCATAGCTGTAGTAGACTCGTCTTCCATCTTTGGCATAAGCTTCAGAGATCAGTCCTTCATGATTGTGGCAGAAACCTAGATATCCTCCATTTGAATTTTCAATTCGGGATAGGTATCCATTTTTATAGGAGAAAGCAAGAGCATTGCCCGCATGATCAATCCATTTTTGAAGCCGATAATTGTCAAAAATGCGCTTGGAGCCATCAGAACCGTGAAGAGTATAAAAATCCCCATGCTCGATATAAGCATGGAATGGGTTCGCAGTTCCTCCAATTCCTTTTTTGCTGTGGTTACGAAGTTCTGGATTATCTTCCGGAAAGACTTCCCATCTAGAGGTGTCAGGATTGAATCGATAGACAATGACAGTTCCATCTTCCTCCGCTGCAAGAAGTGTATCCTCTTCTTCAACAAGCTCAGGATTTAATCCTAGCTTCCATCCAAATCCAAGAGATGAATAGACTGGACTTTGGCTGTTGTAATTGCGGCGTATTTCAAGAGGGAATGGTCCCGGTAAGCTAAGATCGATTTCATCGATATAAAAAGCTCCCGAAACGACATCGACAGGATCAGCAAAAAAATCTCCTAGCCCTTTATGTTCTAATCTAACTTCAGCTTTCCATGTCGAAGAGAGCACATCCGTGCCGACGTCAAATTTTTGATGGGAAAAAGCATTTGATCTCTCTAGTTTCATTCCCGGCAAGAGTGGAATCGGAGTATTTTTATCAGAGGGGGGTGCAAACACCAATGTAAGGTTGTTGTTATACGGAACCAGTTCTAACTCTCCTGCTGCCATTGCGTCAATGCATCCATCGGGAAGCCTTGATCCAAACCCACCATTAAGAATTCGAGAATTATCTGAAATCATTGCAATCTGTTCTCTAGGGGCTTGAAGAAGAGTTCCCATTCCTTTATAAGACGAATAAGTAAGGGCATTTCCATCTCGACTACATACAGGACCAGGGGTCATATAGGCGTAAGAAAAACTCTGATTTAAGCTGACTCGTTTGTTGTTGCCTTTTCGGCACCCCAACAACTTTCTTGTAGTGGCCCATTGACCACCCGCAGAGGCTTTGACTTTTCTTAGGTTAAGATTTTTTAGATGAGGAAAATGAATCCATTGAGCCAGTTCTGGAAAGTCTTCAGCATCGGAAAAGCTCTGTTTGGTAAAGACGAGAAAACCTATGCCTTCTAGTCCCTTGTCTTGGTGTTCTTGATGAGCTATTTGAAGAAGTTTTACTGTTGAAATAGCATAAGGATCTTGAAAAACCTCCCGCAATACTTGATGTTCATTTGAGAAAAAATCGACATTGATGAGCGCTGCGTACTGCTTATCATTAAAATGTTTTTCTTGATGCCATGCAAATGGATATTTAGCATTAAAATCATTTGATGGCCTGTTGACAACAAGCAATCGCTTTTTCCAGAAGAGCAATTTTTTCTTCCATATGTGTTTGAGGAACCAAGCTACAACTATTCATTAAGACATTTGACTGTTCTAACTGCGTTTGAGCTTTGGTTAAATACTCTTTGAATAGTGTGTTGGTGTCTGGCTTGCTCGCATGGATGAAGCCGATATTTACAACAAATAGGATGAAAAATAAACAAGGTAGATAGCGTCCAAGCTTCATTTATGACCTCAAAAGAATATGTCGAAATTGAGACTTTAGCAAAGATAGGCTTCCAAGTACAGATAAATTTATCGCTAGTCTATGCGAAGCCGGGTTTTCCGAGGTGCCATTTGAGGCTGGCAACGGCGAAGGGGACTATCTGTTGATTGGAATTGCGAATTGTCTTTATCGCCCGTGCAGCTTCTCTGATCGTATTTCCCGAGCCTACATAGTCGTCGAATAGAATTAAATTTCCTTTGGGAAGGTGTTGAAGACTTTTTACTCCCATCCGCAAATGGACATTGTCATGTCGTTGATCGTTGTTGAGAAGCTCTCCCTGACGTTTTGGTGGCAATTCATTCCACTCCAAGATATCTAAAACGGGGATTTTTATAAATTCTGCCAACGCTGCAGCTAAAGAGAGGCGCCCTTGCCATGTTCTTGAAGGAATAGGAATTAACCCTGTGAAGTTGTACTTTTTAGATAATATCTTAATGTGCTCTTTTAAGATCTCAAGCAACTCTTCATCCATTCCTAAAGGACCAATCGTTGAATTCATCCTGTTGTGCATAAAACGCATAAACAGGGGGGAGCGCATTTTACTGTCGAGAGCGCTGATGCCATCGGTAATTTGCTCTCTGACACTTCCCTGAATGGGCAAAGGACGTTTATCTATCCAAAGATTAATGTTTTCTGTCTTCTGGGGTAAGGAAACAATTTCCGATGCTACTTCACCTTGACACAGGTCACAACAGCCACATCGATTTGCGTTTTCATCCCCAAGAGCCAATCGTAGAATCTCCATGCGGCATCTTTGTTCTGCTTCACCGTAATTGAGTATTTGTGTCAGCTCTTGCAATTTCACTTCTCGTTGTGTGTCATAGCGACTAAGGTCGGGGCGTCCTTGCTTACCAAAGAGGTGATAAACCTGTTTGCGATCGAGCATTTTCTTTGTGATAAACCCTTGCTCTGCAAGCTCTGCTACAATGATCGTTACTCGCGTAGGGTGGAGCCCAGTGATCGTTTTTATTTTGAGGAGTCCAGGGGGAGGATTAGTATGGGCGATTGCATCGATCACTTTTTGGAAGTCATCATGGGTGGGGACGGCAGAAAAGATAAAATAATCGTGAACTCGTTTGTCGGCTTTATCATAAATGAGAATACCTTCAGCTTTTTTTCCATCGCGTCCGCAACGTCCCACTTCCTGATAATAGGCGGTAATAGATCCCGGGACATCGAAATGGATGATAAACCGCAAGTTCCCTTTATCTATTCCCATGCCTAGGGCGTTAGTTGCCACTAAGGCCTTATAGGTATCAGCTATAAATTCTTCTTGTAGCTGCCGTTTCTGGCTGGTTTCAAATCCGGCATGGTAAGCGGCGACATTGAAATGGTTATCTTTGAGATATTCCGCCACTAGTTCGGTGTTTTCCCGAGTGGAACAGTAGATCAACCCACATCCTTCTAACTTACGCAACAGCCCTTCACAGATAGCTAGCTTATGAGCTATTCCATGTGCTTTTATCACGGAAAGGTGGATGTTAGGACGGTTCATCGTCTGGCGCAATACTTTTGTTTCTTGTCCGCTAAGAAGAAGCTGCTTACGTATATCGTTTTCTACACGTCTATTAGCCGTTGCTGTTAGCGCTAAAATCTTGATATCCCGTTTTTTTTTATTGATTGCGTGTAGAAAATTCAAGATTTGACGGTAGCTAGGACGGAAATCATGTCCCCAAGTGGAGATGCAATGGGCTTCATCGACAACGACAAGCTCAATGTCGAGGTTAAGCAGGAATTCGAAGCGATCGATGTTATCAAGTTGTTCTGGAGCAATAAAAAGGATTTTAATGGTCCCTTGGATGGCCGCTTGATAGGCTGCTTGGTTTTCTTCTTCGCTTTGATCACTGTTGATTGCTGCAGCTGCGATATGGAATCGTTTATTTAGGTGCGATATCTGATCGCGCATGAGGGCTAGAAGGGGGGAGATCACGATTGTCATTCCATCGAGTAAGCACGCGGGAAGTTGATAGAGGAGTGATTTACCATACCCTGTGGGAAGGATACATAGGAGGCGTTTCTCTGTCATTAAAGAGAGGATAGCCTCTTCCTGCCCCTCACGAAAAGAGTCGAACCCAAAAACTTTCTTCAGTGTGGTTTTTAAATGAGTTGCGACTGTGTTGGTAGAATTGAGTGTCATTTGTGTTGTTTGATTACCTTGGCAATGTTTCGTTTTTCGTCACGAGCCTTAATCGTTTCTCTTTTATCAAAGCTTTTTTTCCCTTTTGCCGTGGCTAATTTCACTTTAACGCGTCCCTCTTTTAAATAAAAGCTTAGGGGGATGAGAGACAGACCTTTTTCTTGCGTGGCAATTCTGAGTTTGGCAATCTCTCTTTTATGCATGAGGAGTTTGCGGTCACGCCTCTCTTCATGGTTATGGATGTTACCAAAGCTATAGGGGGCAATATGACAACCAATTAGCCATAACTCATCTCCGATGACTTTGACATAGGCTTCTTGTAAGCTGCCACCATTGTTACGGAGCGATTTGATTTCGGTGCCTTGAAGGACAATACCGGCTTCAAATGTATTGAGAATTTCGTAATTATAAGTGGCTCGTCGGTTGGAAACGAGATCGCCGCTTGTCTTTGTATTCATGAGGATTTACTTTATTCTTGTAGTTGTCGATATTATAGCTGAAATAATAGTTTTTGATGAGATGTTTTTTATTAAAATCGTGCCCGTGCCCGTGTGCGCATCCTATTACCCATAACTTTTGGCTAAATAGTTGTTGATATTTTTTTAACGCAAAGACGCAAAGGCGCAAAGAGGGCAAGCCTTCGGTTCCTCAAGTCGATAGCCCTAGAATAATAAAGAAGTAATTGCTTCGCAAGCTCAGCAATTAATTTCTCTTCTAAATGGGGCCCCAGGGGCCCCATTTAGAATGTTTTTTTTAAAGTTCCGAGCTTGCGAGGAACTTTAAAAGTTCATTAAATGTAAATAACTACTACCCTTTTGAGAAACCGAAGGCTTGCCCTCTTTGCGCCTTTGCGTCTTTGCGTTAAAAAAATATTAACAACTATTTAGCCAAAAGTTATGGGTAATAGGATGCGCACACGGGCACGAAAATGTGATTATAGTATAGGCAATAAAAAACTGTCTACTAGATCCAAGAAATATGCGGGTTGTTGCCAGGGAGCTCTATGCCCTGCATCTGGGATACGGCAAATTTTGGAAAGGGGATTTTTCAGCGTTAGCTGGTTGAGATAGGAGAGTTTTGGATCTTTATCTCCAACAATCCAGAGAATCGGTTGTGATAAGGTAGCAATTTTTGACGTGAGGTTTTCCTGAGAGTCTAAAGACCAGTTACGTAGGGCAGCAGCGAGGGCTGATCGGCTATAGTCTTTTTCCCTGCGCTCAAATGTAAAGCTCTCTTTGAAGACTCCTTGCTCATTCCACTCCTTCATGAGCTGTTCCCATGCTTCATTTTCAAAGCGGTGGGCCCACCGCTCATTTTCTTGAGATTTTTTTAGTTTTTCTTCTTGCGAGGTTAGGCCTGGGTTGGCCGAGATAATAATGGCTGCATTCCATAAGGAGGGATTTTGCAGAAGCGCATGGAGGGCTAGACGTCCTCCTAAGGAATACCCCATTAAGTAGCGTTTGCCTTTAAAGTTAGCAGCTTCCTGATTGAAATCTTTGGCCCAGGATAGAAGCGTTGAGGAGGGGGACTTCTCGAATAAATTAGGAGCCTTGAGAGCATACTTTAATTCATTTTTTTTCAGAAGTGCATCCCAGTCTGCTGGGGTACCGAGAAATCCGTGGAGGGCGTAGAGTGTTGTTGTCATTTTATATCGTTAAGTGAGTTGTTTGTATTTGTTCCAGAATCGCTTGGTTGCTGAATCATCAGGGACGATTTCTATTAATCTATCTTTGTCATTAGGGGGTATTGTTGGTATTTTCTCCCAATGGTGATATGTCAATCCCCACATTTTTGCTAGTGGCTCAAAGCTTAAGTTGTGGCTATTGAGCATCTCTTTATGAGTAGAAAACCTTTCAAAAAGCTTTCCTCCTCCATTATTAATGATGGCAATGGTGGTGCGGAGAGGGGGGAGCTGAGAGAGTATCCAAGGACCTACCAGATCATAAAGAACAGTGAGATCTCCTAGAAGAGCCCAATTTTCTTTTTCTGGCTGGCACATCCCCAGGAATGTGGAGATTTGTCCATCGATTCCGTTGAGGCTGCCCCGTGTTGCAGTAATAGACAGCCCCCTTGCCGCAGAGGTCGCTGCCATATCCCATTCTCTTACGGGCAAGCTATTACCCAAATAGAGGTGGGAGTGGGATGGGATTGCCTTTGAAAGTTGATGGACGAGAGCTGTTTCTGCAGTTGGTTCTTCTTCGAATAAACGGATGAGTTTTTTTTCGAATTCGAGTTCTGATGTCAGCCACAGAAAGCTATTTTCCGGAGTGAAATGCACTTTTTTACGACAAGAGGACTGATAATTCAAAATGAATTGTTTAATAGGAGTGCAGATGAGAGAGCGGTGCCAGCTTAGTCCAGAAAATGGAGATTCCGTAATGTGGCATAGTGCTATTTGATTTTTAAGGTATTCAAGATCACGCCAGATGCGGTGTGTGGGTATTCCTCCAATGCGCAGGATTCCATCAATGGGATAGCCTGCCTCTTTAGCTGCCTCTAGGATTTTATCTGTACGGCGGATCCGCAAGTGCTGCAAGCGTGGTTCTTCTCTCAAACCAGAGATTCCTTCAAGGAAAAGAGGAGCTCCTAAATCGATTAAAAACGGGATTAAAGCCTCATGGGATTCTTCTGGAAGTGTTGAAATGATGACTAAAGGTTTTTTCGTTTGAGAAAAAAAATGATTAAGTTCATCAATTCCTTCTGTAGAATCGATGTCCAATTGTTTTGTGTTTTTTGGATCCGTCTGTAGTTGATACAGTCCACGATAAGGCTGGCTTTGTGGCTCCTCTAAGCAGACATTGAGATGGGCTGTTCCTCGTTGATCCCATTTTGACAAATCGCATGAAGGGCCGATGACATCTTGTGCAAAAGAGGTATATCTTCCGAAAAGCCCCACCTGCTCGGCGCTCTGAGGAGCACCACTACCACGAAATGATTGAGGACGGTCAGCAGTGATGAGAAGGAGCGGAAGGGAAAGATAATGAGCATTCATAGCGGCGGGAAGAAGTTCTGCTGCCGCTGTTCCGGATGTGACAATGACGGCTGTCGGACGTTTTGTTTGACAGGTTCTGCCGAAAGCGAAAAAACCTGCTGAGCGTTCTTCTGGCCAATAGTAAGTGGTAAAGCGTTTTTCGAGTCTAAGAACCTCAACAAATGGGCTGTTGCGCATCCCTGCACACACAACGAATTCTACGACTCCGCAGTCTAATGCTGCCTGTAATACATGGTTGACGATAGTTTCATTCATAATGAGAGGGTTTTCTTGATTGTTTGTAATTTGAGGTTCATTTCATTCCACTCGTGTTCACATTGACTTTCGGCAATGACTCCGCAGCCGGCGCCTATTTTGAGTTGAGTGGTGTTCCATTGGACATTGCGAATAGCAACATAGCATAAACTGTTTGCAATTGTCGAATGGAAATATCCCACAGGGGCTCCAAAGCGTTGTCTATTGATTTTTTTTTCATATTCGAGCAACCACGTCTTTCCATTTTCTTTTGGGATGGCTCCGAGAGCAGGGGTGGGGTGTAAGGCATTGACAACAGTAGAGAATGAAGGTGTTGTTTCGAAGTCGATAAAGATTGGAGTGATGAGATGGGCGAGGTAAGGAGATTTAAGAACTTTCAGATCATCGATTGTTACATTTCCATAGGGAGTGAGAGACTCTGTAATTCCCTTGACCACCAGCTGGTGTTCTTCTAACTCTTTCGGGTCATGAAGCAGGCTTTCTTCATTATGTTTTGTCGATATCGTCCCTGCACAGGCTACCGTTTCTAGGGAGTGTTCCCCTGTGAAGCGAAAAAGAATTTCAGGGGTGACTCCCAATATCCCTTCTTCTTCGGACCAAAAGCCATAAAGATGTTTTGCTAATGACAGAGGTGTATTCATCTGCACATGACGTAGCGCTGACAAAAGAGAGGTGATTAGTTGATTTCGCGACATTGTCCCCGTAGAGGTTTCAAAGACGAAGGGAACGGCTTTTTTCAACTGCTGAGAATGAAAGGCTTTTTGTAGGTCTGTAAACACATTTTCAAATAGTAGTCGATTAGAATTCGACCAGTTAAGTTTTGGCGGGGGAGAGGTATCTATACCCTCTAAGAATTTGATAAGGGTTTTTACATCTATTTTAGTGTAATGTTCATGTGTGAACCATGGATCTATGCTGAAGAAAAAATCGGGAAAATAGAAGAAGGGAGTGTCATGTGCAGCGATTGGATGGGCGTACCACTGCCGTTTTCCCCATCCGATCAGCACTTCGTCTGCGGTGCAGCTCATAATCGTGCCGGAGTCAAGCCAGTGGTTGATAGGTAGTGATGCATGGCCCATGTCTAATTTGCTTGTCCTTCATTCGCCAATTTTCGAAACTGTAATCCGTGCCTCTGCCTGTGCCCGCCCTTCCCCGGTTAGGATGGGCAGGGACACAGGCACGGATACAGTTTCGAAAGAAGTCTATTCAACGCCACGCAGTGTAACATGCAAATTTTTTACCTACAAGGTAATTGCTCACGTCAGCTGAATGCGGGTGCAATAAAAACTTTAGGTTGATAAAGCACACGATCCCCAGAATTCAAACATTTTGCATGAGAATGGTTTAAACGCAGGTGCAGAGGCGCAAAGATAGGAAAAGGGGTTTCTGACCTCAGAGATAAACGAGAACAGGATATAAAGGATCAGGGAGGATATGTAGGATCGTTATTGCTAGACTCAGTCATGCATATATTAAGATAGAGAAGTGATTATTTCGCACGTTCAGTAATCAATTCATTCTTCTTAATGAGGCCTCGAGGCTTTATTGAGAATGGTTTTTTTTAAGATCCAAGCTTGCGAAGAACTTAAAAACCTACTTTTTAATCTACCTATGACTGAGTCTAGCAATAACGATCCTACATATCCTCCCTGATCCTTTATATCCTGTTCTCGTTTATCTCTGAGGTCAGAAACCCCTTTTTCTATCTTTGCGCCTCTGCACCTGCGTTTAAACCATTCTCATGCAAAGTGTTTGAATTCTGGGGATCGTGTGCTTTATCAACCTACACTTTTAATCGTATCGGCTGAGCTCTGCAATTGCCTGATCGTAGGTCCAGCGCTTCTCTTCGTCTACTGCTGTCAACCCATCAATGAGTGGTTGGTATTTTGGGTCTAGCTTTCCGTTACCGTAATTGATGAGTAAGTCTTTTAAAACAACGCCGATTGCATTAACAGTAAATTTTTAAATAAACGTTTTTTTTATTGAATATAATTAATGATTGATATTAAAATGCAGACGTTGCGATTGCGACTTTGTTATAGATGCTAAACACAATCAATTATGAGGTTTTTTTATGGCTGCTGTTACTAATAATAAATGTCCGGTTTGTCCTCACTCAATGTACATGAATACAATAGAGAACCTTAAAATAAAGGGCATTATTGACAATATTGCACAATACGGTTCGGAATTTATCTTGGATTGTGGACATCGCATTCATGAAACTTGTGTTCAAGATCGGTGGTCTCGACACAAAGTTCTTTGCCCTGTTTGTAAAACCCTCCTTAGTGGACCAGTTAATATTTTTATATCAACTATTGGAAGTAATGGTAGTTTGGAGGTTCCTAATGGGCATATGAGGACGACTATTGGAGAGATCAAACAATATATCAAACAACACATAATGCGTGATAGTGATGACAGACAACCAATATTATTTCGAAATTTAGAACCAGTATCAAATAGTGATTTGACCACTATGTCTGGGCTAGACATTCCACCGAGTGGTTTAATTCATTTTGTCTATGGCTTCTATTTAGATTAAAACTTGAAAAAAAGGTAACTATTTAACGCAAGTTTTGGATAACCAGCACTGAGGTCAGGCTTGGTATTCTGGTATTTTGGTGTCCATCGTTATAGACTAGACGATGGACACCAAAATATCAGAATACCAAGCCTGACCTCAGTGCCCCCCCCCACATTTTCGGTCATCTTTCCGTGTTCTCTGTGTGTTCTAATTTCCCTGGGAGGGTAAGCATGATGAGGGCCCCTAGAATAAATAGAAGGATAATAGTGCTCATTCCAAGGCGCAAGCTATCTGTTAGGTAAGCGACCCACCCATAGAGTAACGGCCCGAAGAAGGCGGTAGCTTTACCAGATAGCATGTAAAAACCAAACATTTGTCTTCGCATGTGGACGGGAGACATCCGTGCCATTAGGGCTCGACTTGAAGATTGCACTGGCCCGACGAAGAGACAGATGGAGAGTCCTAAAATCCAAAATTGCCATTTTTCAACAACGATCAGTGAGAGGGAACCAGGGATGATCATTCCGATCAATGAGTAGAGAATGACTTTTTTGCTTCCAATATTGTCATCGAGGGATGCAAATGCCGCGGCACCTATTCCTGCGATGACATTCATCCCAATTCCAAATAAAAGAACTTCATGTTGCTCCATTCCAAAAACGGAAGCTGCATAGATTCCGCCAAAAGCGAAAAGGGTGGCTAGTCCATCGATATAGAAAACTTTAGCGATGAGGAATTTGACTATTGTTTTGTAACGTTTGATCTCTTTTAATGTCGTCCATAGTTGATGCATCCCATCGATTGATGCCTGGTATAAGTTTTTTTTGTTGGAAGGAGATTTAGGTGTGAATAAAAAAAGTGGTAGTGAGAATAATGCGTACCATAGCGCCGTAAGGATAAAAGTAGCCCGAACAGCCCCTGCTGATTCCGTTTCGAATGAGAACCAAGAATTTTCTCCATTGATAAATGCAAGTAGGCTAAGGACGAGCGCTGCCATTCCTCCTGCATATCCCATTCCCCATCCCCATCCAGACCAGCGTCCTAGCTGAGAGGGAGCGGCTAATTCAGGGAGCATTGCGTTGTAAAAAATATAGGCCCCCTCGGCACCAATAGCTCCGATACCCACGCACCAGAGTGCCATCCAGGTATAATCAGGAGACGGTTTAACAAACCATAGCATCGCCGTAGGGATAACACATAAGACAGTAAAAGTTGCTAGCCATAATTTTCGTGCTCCGCATTGGTCGGCGATAGCACCTAAAAAAGGGCTAAGCAGGGCAACAACCAAGGCTGAAAGGCCCGTAATGGTTCCCCAGGTTGCAGATCCGATAGTTTCATTCACAGCCACGCTGTTGACAAAGTAAGTTGCAAAAATAAATGTTTGAATGACCGCGGGGAAGGCGCTGTTTGCCCAGTCGTAAAGAGCCCATGAAAAAAGGCTGACAAAGGAGGATGTCCCTTCGGAATTTCCAATCCCATCGTTTTCATTTTCAGTGAGAGTAGGGATATTTTCCATTTGGCTTGGCCTTTGTTTTTAACGGAAGTTCCACTTTTTGACGGAGTGCTTTTTGCATCTTTTTGATTCTAAGTGGATTGCAATTTTCTTTTAGTGTCTACAAACACAAATGCGAAAATTGCAACGCACTTAGAATCAAAAATCTAACAAAAATCACCCGGTCAAAAAGTGGAACTTCCGTTTTAATATAAGAAAATTGAGTCTAATAATTTTGTTTTTTTTATACTACTTTTTTCGCGAGGATTGATTTCTCCTTTGCGCTTTTAATGGAAATCTTCTATCTTTATGGGAATGTGAGAAACAGGATTAAACCAAATCGAGTGTCGGGCTCGGGCTCGCACGCGGGCTCGGGCTCGGATGAGGACATCGAGCACGATGTGTATAACTTAACATACGAGGAATATTTTTAATGTCGTACATTTATGAATTTATTATCGCTTCAGGTTTGCTGGCGGTTCTTTATGGCGTGTTAATGGCACGTTCTATTTTGTCTCTGAGTCCAGGGAATGAGGAAATGCAGAAGATCGCCATTGCGATTCAAGAGGGCGCTCGAGCTTACTTGAACCGTCAATATCAAGTCATTACCATTGTGGGGATTGTGATCTGTGCATTCCTTACTTGGCTTCTTGGTATTTATGTCGGTATTGGATTTCTTATCGGTTCAATTTTATCGGGAGTGGCAGGCTATATTGGAATGAACGTTTCCGTCCGTGCCAATGTACGCACTAGTGAAGCAGCTCGATCTGGTTTGCAACCTGCTTTAGATGTTTCTTTCAAAGCTGGAGCTATCACAGGACTTCTCGTCGTAGGACTTGGAATCTTAGGGGTGACGGGATATTACATGTATTTACAGAGTTTAAAGTTGCCAATTCGCGTCATCTTAGAGGCTTTGGTCTCGCTTGGTTTCGGAGCTTCTCTAATCTCGATCTTTGCTCGTTTGGGAGGAGGAATTTTCACTAAAGGGGCAGATGTTGGTGCTGATCTCGTAGGTAAAATTGAAGCAGGCATTCCTGAAGATGATCCACGTAACCCAGCTGTAATCGCCGACAACGTTGGCGATAATGTTGGCGATTGCGCAGGAATGGCGGCTGATCTCTTCGAAACATATGTCATCTCAATAGTAGGTACGATGTTGATGGTCGGTGTTTATTTCACCGGACATGTTCTCGATATTATGATGGCCTATCCTCTCCTCATTTGCGGAGCATGCACCATCGCTTCAATCATTGGAACGTTCTTTGTACGCCTTGGGAAGAGTCAAGATATCATGAATGCTTTATATAAAGGATTTATAGCAACAGCTGTTTTATCTGCAGTTGCCATCGTCTTTATTACAAAATTCCTTCTTGGATTTGACACCGTATACTCCATTAATAAAACAACATTTACAGGATTAAATCTCCTTTGGTGCTGCTTCACAGGTCTCGCCGTCACAGGCTTGTTAATGAAAATTACAGAATACTATACACTGACGAAATATCGTCCAGTACGAAGCATAGCTTCTTCATCGACGACAGGACATGGGACGAATATCATTCAGGGATTAGCTGTTTCAATGGAAGCGACGGCACTGCCAGTCATTGTCATTTGTGCTGGTATTCTTGTGGCATATATCAATGCTAATTTATTTGGTATTGCTATTGCAGCAACATCAATGCTTGCTCTTGCTGGAATGGTCATCGCATTAGATGCTTATGGCCCTGTGACCGATAATGCTGGTGGAATCGCCGAAATGTCGAACATGCCTAAAGAAGTTCGTAAAACTACTGATGCTCTCGATGCTGTAGGAAATACAACTAAAGCTGTAACTAAAGGATATGCTATCGGATCTGCCGGTTTTGCCTCCCTCGTCCTTTTTGCCGCCTACATGGAAGACCTACGCCATTACTTCGGAGCGAGTGAATGCAATTTTACATTGGAAAATGCTTACGTTGTCATCGGCCTTTTTATTGGTGGTCTGCTTCCCTACTTGTTTGGTGCTTTGAGTATGATGGCCGTCGGACGAGCAGCTGGTTCTGTCGTCGTTGAGGTGCGTCGTCAATTTAAAGAAATTCCAGGAATCATGGCCGGGACTGCACGTCCTGATTATGGTCGTGCTGTCGATCTGTTGACAAGAGCTGCAATTAAAGAAATGATCCTTCCTTCTTTATTACCAGTATGCGCTCCAGTCCTTCTTTACTTTGTCATTTATTTCGTTGCTGGTCAATCAGAGGCGTTTGTTGCTTTAGGTTCAATGTTGCTAGGCGTCGTTGTGACAGGACTTTTTGTCGGTCTTTCGATGACTTCTGGCGGTGGCGCTTGGGATAATGCAAAAAAATTAATTGAAGAAGGGTGTCATGGTGGCAAGGGATCTGATGCTCACCATGCAGCCATTACAGGCGACACGGTCGGCGATCCTTATAAGGACACTGCTGGGCCTGCGATTAACCCCATGATCAAGATCACAAACATTGTGGCCTTGCTTCTACTTGCAATTATCTATGCGGTAACGCATTAATTTACCTTTAAGTTGACGTAGCATGAAAGGGTTGAACCGCAGAGGCGCAGGGATGCAGGAGGGGCGCTAAAGTGGAATTTCTGTTTTAAAGCAGCGAAGCTGCAAAAGCATGTACCCCCACGTGTAAACGTGGGGTCATTTGATTGAATACATAAAGCCGTGAACACGGCGACAGAGTCTATTGTGGGCTCAGTGTTTCTCTTTCTTGTTTATCCAACACACCTCCTAAGGGCTTGCTGATGCCTGCGGTTTTGGTTCCACTGCTGCTGCTGCTGCTGCCGATTGTGATTCTATTGATGCCTGCGGTTTTGGCTCCACTGCTGCTGATTGTGGTTCTACTTTCAAATGGAATACCTGGTGCTCAAGAAGATTTTTTAATCTTTTTTCAGGGTCCACTCGAAGAGTTGCACAGATGAAGTCCCTTATACGATAATCTAGCTCTGAGAGGCTAGAGTTATGACATTGTTCTTTACGGCATAATTTGGCTAGTTTTAAAAATTTTGATGGTGTTTTTGGGCGGACACAAGCCTCTCGTAAAGCGAATTTATCCGAGGAAAAGCACCCCTGGTCAAAAAGTTCTTCCGGGATAGGCTCAACATTTTTGGCAATAACCATCAGTATTCTCATTGCCTGAGATTGAGCTCTCTCTTGTAAATGAGTATGAGGGGCAGCTATTACTTCGTTGTCAGTGATAAGGTATTCACCGCGATACGCTTCAGTTAGGGTACAACCTAATGCCCAAACGTCTAGAGCTGGGGTCATTTGCTTATTACGGAAGGCTTGATGCTGTTCTGTCGGATGATCGTTAAGGATACTTGAGCAGATAAGCTCTGGAGCTAGATAACGGGGCGTTCCAAATTGTGAAGTAGGGGAATGTGGTGTTTTTAGATTAAAAGACTCCCCAAAGTCAATTAGGTAGAAACGACGTCCTTTGATCCCAACATTTTCAGGTTTAAGATCTCCATGGACAAATCCTTGTTGATGGACAAAACTGATAGCCTGAGACAATTGGTTAGTGATATAAAAGAGATCAGGAAGAGAGGGGGGACCTTTTTTTAAATAGGCCCTTAAATCGTAATCGAATCGTTCATAGATGGAGCATTTTCTCCTATCTACCTCAAATCCTGTACACCATTTAATGACATATCCCTTTTTATCCACAGCATTCAGTTGTTGAAGTATATTTTCCTCATTAATAGCGTATTTATGTGATACTTCTTTTTTGTTTACTTTGGCCACTAGTCTGAGCTCTTGGTTGGATTTTAAGATGATTTTTATTATCTTTGAGGAGCCTCCCTCTCCAATCAATCTACCGTAACTATAACAGTGAGGGTCATTGGGAAAAACAGGTGTCTGCGGAGCAGAGGGTGCAACTGGGTGTTCTAAAGGGGTGCTCATTGTTGAAGGCTCAGAGCTGCAAGCTGCAGCACCAGAAACTTCCCCTGGCCATTGGGTGACAGTGGATACAGAACTTTGTGAGGGGGACATAAAAAAAAACTCCTTATTAAATTAAAATTCAACGCCACGCAGTATAGTATTAGGGCTTTGGCTTAACCACTTTTAGGTGGAATAATGGATGCTTGAGAGGGTCTTTAAGTCTCATTTCGGGGTCAACTCGGAGAGTATCTTTGATGAATTGCTTTATTTGATAGTCTAGCCCAAAGTCACCCGAACTGAGAAGCTCTTCTTTCGCTTTTTTTGCCGCTCTTATTAAAGGTTTTGGTGGCGTTTGAGGATTTAAATAATCCTCTCTTAGAGAGAGCCTGTCAGCAAATAAATGTCCTTGGTCGAACAGTGTTGCAGGTATCGGTTCGACATTTTTGGCAATAACCATAAGCACTTGTAGGAACAAGTGTTGAACTTTATTTTGCGTACCAGGAGCCTCTGGTATGGGTGGTAATTCTTTATCATCGATAAAATGTTGACCAGAATACATTTCAGCAGCGATCACTCCTAATGCCCAGATGTCGATGTTAGGTGTCATCTGTTTATTGCGAAATTCTATGTATTTCTCTTCGGCAGGGGTAGTAGTAATCGCTGAGCAAATGGCCTCAGGGGCAGTGTAAGCGAGCGTTCCAAATGATTTATAGGGTGGAGGTAGAGCACCCGTATGAAAAGAAAGGCCAAAATCGAGTAAACAGATGCGGCGCCCTTTGGCGGTTCCTTTTATTCCAATATTTTCAGGTTTAAGATCCCCATGAACAAATCCGTTTTCTGCCAAAAAAGCAACTGCGCAGGATGTTTGGTCCATGATAGTAAGAATGCTAGAAAGAGAAGGATTATGCCGCTTTAAGTAAGAAGCTAAGTCCTCAGTGATTTGCTCGATGATCGACCAAGCGCATCCGTCTACTTTAAACTCTGCATACCATTTGATGACGCGTTCTTCGCGATCTATTTTATTTAGTTGTTTGAGTATGCTCGCCTCATGTTCAATGGATTCATTGAATTTTGGGCCTTTACTCATTTTGACGACTAATTGCATCTCTTCGTTTGAGTTCAAAGTGATTTTTGCAACAGAAGAAAAATGTCCTTTCCCAATGACTTTACCTAAAGAGTAATCTCTTGGGTCTATAGTCGGTTGTTTTGAGGCTGTGTGAAGCTGGGGAAGAGTTTCTTGAGGTTTTTTTTTCTTTAAAACTGGCTGGGCGCACTCTTGCAGATCGCGTCTAGCAGCAGCCGAGACTGAAGCGTTGTCATTTTCAAAGACCGTAGATTTACCGTCGGAATGGGCAAAATTTTGCGGCCGTAAAGGGGGGAGGATACTAGGAAATGTAAGCATAATAATACCATATAATATATAACAACTAAGACAATTTTAATATATAAATGATTTTTTTGTAAAGTTATTATTTACAATTTTACGGAATGTAAAATATACTTGATTTATTATTTGACTTTTGTATAAAATGCGTTTTATCTTGTATTGTAGCTTTTTTCTATAGATTAATAAAATAAAGAGGTTTTTTATGAATAGTCCTAATGTATCTGGTGATCCCCCACGCGTTTCTTCTTGCAGTGCTTTTTACCGGTCTGGAGGGATAGGTGCTACAATAGATGGTTTCGGAGCACTTTGGAATCCTGTGGGGAAACTTACTGGTTACATGATTCAACAGGTGCCAGGGGTAAAGCTCGTGATTGCAGGCACCACAAAAATTTTTGGATGTCTTGTGAGGCCATGTCTCTGGTGTACAACAAGGAGATTGGCTGATTCCGAGGCTAGAAGAATGACAAAAAACACTTTAAGTTTTGCTCAACAGGAAATGCAGAGAATTGCCAATGCACTATTCAAGCGAGGTATGGAACTTGTTACAGAGAAGGCACTTCAAATGCAGCATGATCGAGTTTTAGAAGAGATAAAGACCCTAAAGCAGATTCAAAATGAATTTGGTAACCCCGCGGATTTTACAGAGAGAGTAAGGGCTTTAAATAACGAATTATCGACAACTTTGCCGGCTAAATTGGAGGGTTACAGTAAGGGAATAGAAGAAAATCAAGCCGCAATTAATAAAATTGAAAACGATACGATTACTTCAAAAGGAACCTTGTGGAATAATTATCGCGAGTTAACTAAAGAAGAAAAAGATAAGATAGGAAAGTTTCAATCCGAAATTTCTGCCCTAAAGGAAAAAATTCGACAACATCCAGCAGCAATAGAAGCTGAGAAGAAAAAACAACTAGAGTTGTGTGAAAAATTTAAAGGTTTTAAAAAATTATATACGAAATATCAGAAATGCATTACTAGTCCAAAAAAACCTGAGGAAAGTTCTCCTTCTGCAGTTCTAAGTAGTCCTTCTTCCGACGAAGTAAAAAGTAGTTCTTCTTCTGCAGATGCAGTTTCAGCTCCTTCTTCTGCAGTTTTGGCTTCTTCTTCTTCTTCTTTAGTGAAAGATATTTGCGACCCTACTCAATATGAGGCAGCAATAGATAGCATGGGGATTAAGGCGCCGTGGTTGGAGTCGCTGACGTCTCGTTTGCCTTCTATACATGTATCCGGACTTATGGAAGCAAGTGCTACGGTAACGATGGCTGCTATCGATGAAGATGATATTAACAGAGCTGTCGAAGAGATAATGGATAGAGTTGAAGAAACTAAGGCGTTTGAGTCTTTTATTGAGATTTTCAGTGGATTTTTATACGGTCAATTTTCTGAGAATGGACAAGAAGGGTTCGGTAAAGCTGTGATGAAAACGTTAGAGTTTGGGGTCAATTGTGTCGTGGGTTCTTACGTGTGGACGTATCTAATCCCCCCTTTTACTTCTGATGCTATAACTGTTTATAATGCACTTGATCAAGTACCTGAGGAGCTAGTTTCTAATGCCGGTACTGCGCTCCGCTCCTTTACAGTCTCTAATTTAACAGTATCTTTAGGAGCTATCTTTAATGCGACCCTGCCGATTGGTTGTGTAGTTGCTGAATCAATTTCTGCCGTAGGCCCTTGTGAGGATCCAACTTCAGTTATTTTCACAGCTAAGGTAATGTTGGCTTCTGGCGTCCTTGCACATACTGCTTATAAAGTTTATGGTAAGTATAAGGATTATAAAGCCGCAGCAGAGCGAGAGAAGTTAAAGGGAGAGCATGCCGTTGAGAATTTCCTGAAATCGGCGATCAAAGTGGTGCTTGATGTTGGGGATACCGCAGGAGAGGGATTGACTATACTTGTTATTGATAAAATCAAAGAAAAGCTACGTAATCTAGCAAATGGCACTGATAAAGGGCTTGAACGTAAAATTAAGGAATTACTTAAGCCCGTTGAAAACGCGCTTGGGCAAAAGCAAGCTGAAGCTCTGTATAACGGAGTAAAAAAACTTTGTAATAATTTAATTAACATTTCCCCTCAGAATCTTAGAAGATTTAATAAGGTTATGGCGGCTGCTCAACAGCTAGGATTGTTGGACCCAAAGCTATACAGTAAAGTGACTAATGCTGCAGCTGCTGTACAAACCGCTAGAAAAGACGGTGAAAATTTGATTAGCCTGGCTACTCGATAAAGCGCGTTTTGGATAAGCAACTCAAGTTTGGCTCTTTACCACGAAGTGGTTAAAGATAGCTAGCCTGGGGTCATTTTAGACTACGTTTCAACATTTTTCTATTGCCACGCGAAGCGTTTGGAGTGCGAAAGTCCTCTTTCGCTTTGCCTTAAATAACAAAGCGAAAGGGGACTTTCGCACTCCAAACGCTTCGCGTAGTATTAAGGCAGGGGTTCTTTAGGTTACATCTTTGGATCACGTTAGTATTTAATCAACCCTCATTTTTAATCACACCTATTTTCTTTTATTATCTCGACATTGTAAGGTCAATCTGCTAGGATGATTTTGTTTTTAAGGGGAACCGAACATATGGCGCATATAAGAGCAGAAGATCTTCTTATTGGAGCACACACATCGGCTGCCGGCGGGGCCTATCGGGCTCTCCTGGAAGGAAAGGAAATCGGGGCGACGACGATCCAATTCTTCACTGCCAATCAGAAACGATGGCAAAATAAGCCTCTCGACGAAGCTGCAATTGACAAGTGGAAAGAGACCCTAGCTGAAACGCGCATTCAAAAGGTGATGAGCCACGATAGTTATTTGATCAATTTGGGAGCGCCAAATCCGGAAAATCTAGAGAAAAGCCGTGCAGCATTTAAAGAAGAGCTCCATCGATGCCATCAGCTAGAGCTCACATTTTTGAATTTTCATCCCGGCTCCGCCTTAGAATCGACTCCAGAGCAATGCCTAGACACAATTGTCGAAAGTCTGCTGTTGATGGAAAAAGCCGTTGCGAATGGTTCTACGCGAATCCTTCTCGAAGCGACGGCAGGGCAGGGATCAAGTGTCGGTTACCGCTTTGAACATCTGGCTTATATCATCGATAAAGTCCATACTCGTCTTCCCATAGGCGTTTGCATTGACACCTGCCATATCTTTGCCGCTGGGTATGATCTGTGCACCGACATTGCCTGTGATGCCACATTAAAAGAATTTGATAAAGTTGTTGGGTTAAAGCACCTGTATGCTTTTCACCTAAATGATTCAATGAAAGGATTAGGATCCCGCGTCGACCGTCATGCCTCTTTGGGAAAGGGGATGATCGGACTGGAGTGCTTTCGCTTTTTGATGACCGATCCACGCACTCGGAATATCCCCAAATATCTCGAAACCCCGGAAGGTCCTTCTGTTTGGAAGGAGGAAATCGCCCTTCTTAGGGGGTATGCAAGCAAAATGGAGAAATGATCATGCGTACGCGAATTAAGGAATTGAAAAAAAACAATGGAGAGAAAAGCTCTTTCGTTGGAAAAGAAATTGTTATTAAAGGGTGGGCTAGGACGGTTCGCAATCAGAAGTCGTTTGCTTTTGTGGAGGTTAATGACGGTTCCACTCTCTCTAACTTTCAAGTTGTTGTGAATGCCGATCTTCCCAATTATGAGGAAATCATCGCTCAGCTTTCCACTGGGGCTTCTCTGGTGGCCAAAGGAACTATCGTAGAGAGTCCAGGGCAAAATCAAGCGATTGAAATGCATGCCAAGGAAATTCAAGTCATTGGTACATGTCCTGAGACGTATCCAATGCAAAAGAAAAGACACACCCTTGAGTTTTTGCGTTCCATCGCTCATTTGCGTCCAAGGACAAATACGATTGGAGCCGTGATGAGAGTGCGCAATGCTTTGGGATATGCCACCCATCGGTTTTTTCAGGAAAATGGCTTTATGTGGGTCCACACGCCCATTATCACAGGATCTGACTGCGAAGGTGCTGGCAAGATGTTTCGCGTCACGACGCTTGATCTAGATAAGGCACCTCGTAGTAAAGAGGGTGCAGTCGATTTTTCGCAAGATTTCTTTTCACATCCTTCCTACCTCACGGTGTCTGGACAGCTCAATGGAGAGGCCTATGCATGTGCTTTTTCTGATATTTACACTTTTGGTCCCACATTTCGGGCTGAAAACTCAAACACATCGCGCCATTTGGCTGAATTTTGGATGATAGAGCCTGAGATGGCCTTTGCCGATATTGTCGATAACATGGACTGTGCTGAGTCTTATTTAAAGTATGTGTTGAAGTATGCATTGGAAAATTGTGCAGAAGATCTAGAGTTTTTTGATAAATTCGTCTCCAACGGGTTGATAGAGCGGCTGCAGAAGGTTGCCGACACCCCATTTGAGCGTCTCACATATACCGCTGCTGTCAGTATATTGGAGAAATCGGGAAAGACATTTGAGTATCCCGTCGCTTGGGGCGTTGATTTGCAGTCCGAGCATGAGCGTTTTCTTGCTGAAGAATACTTTTTAAAACCTGTTATTTTGACCGATTACCCAAGTAAGATCAAATCGTTTTACATGCGTGAGAACGCAGATGGCAAGACCGTTGCCGCGATGGATATCCTCGTTCCTAAAATAGGGGAAATCGTCGGAGGAAGCCAGCGTGAAGAGCGGTTGGATGTCCTCGTAGAGAAAATTCGGGCTAACAACCTCAAAGAAGAAGATTACTGGTGGTACCTTGAATTGCGTAAATATGGGTCGGTTCCCCATGCAGGGTACGGCGTTGGATTTGAGCGCTTGATCCAATTTGTTACAGGGGTGGAGAACATTCGCGATGTGATCCCATTCC
>Ga0207113_1113_pt1 | contig 23583 bp, 18 predicted proteins | sample Alteio_BWMinHeat_69_FD_153559 | JGI IMG/M metagenome (GOLD analysis project Ga0207113, IMG submission 153559) | Enriched cells from forest soil in Barre Woods Harvard Forest LTER site, Petersham, Massachusetts, United States -... | ecosystem: Environmental > Terrestrial > Soil > Temperate forest >... | reverse complement strand
CTGAGGATTGAGTGTTTTATCAAGTTACACTTTTAATTGCACCCAATCACACTCCCTCAGTGGTAAATAGTTGCATTTCGAATTGTGTTTGGTGTATTTTGTATCTATTTTAAAATGCATTTACCTCGTATTTGTTAATTATTTATTTATTTTTCTTGATGGTTAATTATTAATTTATATATAATATATTCTTTAGGTTGTGTGTGTTATATTTTATTAATAAAAAACAAAGGAGTGTTAAATATGAACCTTATTACTAACAATGAAGCAAATCCAAACGTAGCGTATGCGGCGGCTCCGGAGGATCAAGTTCCGGCCGCAGCAGGCCAAGGTCCTGGGACTCCAGAGCCTGTTGTTGAAAGAGAACCAGAACTCGTTGCTCCGAAATCAATAGACTATAGAGCCCATGCAACTCAGCTTTCTGCGGTTGCTAGTGGATTTGTTCTTGGACTTGGACTTGGGATTCTAGTGTTGGCTGTGAGCAATCCTATCGGCTGGGGACTTCTTGTCTGCGGAATTGCCTTTGCTGCGATAGTTATGGGTATTGAGGCTAAATTTGGTGAACTTAAGAATTTACCAGCGTTAGCCTTATTCGTGATTGGTGGGGCACTTGCAGGCGTTGCTGCTGGCATGATCTTACCACTTGTTTCTTCAGCAGCAGGTGCTAGCCTTGCATGGTTCGTATCTGCATATACATCTGTTACAATTGCTGAATCTAAAGGTTCCGCTGCAGTTGCATCTGTTTGATGTTAGTACTTTTCTTAAAGAACTATTTAGTTCTTTAAGATGAATGTAAGTCCCTAAAGGACAAACGACGCCAAGGACACCAAGGACCTTAAAGACACCAAGGACAAGAGGTGCTACAGCACCTAAAGAGGATTCCAGAATCCCTTTTTTGTCCTTGGTGTCTTTAAGGTCCTTGGTGTCCTTGGCGTCGTTTGTCCTTTTTGTTTTTAATATGGATTTTATTCTTTGAATCATGCGCGCACTCTATCAACCGATTCTTTTGTGATCACTTCTTTTTTATTTTTTTTAGTCATATTTAATTGATTAACTAATGCCGGTTTCTGTTATTTTACTAGAATAACAGTGTATGATTCGTCATTTTTCATCTTATCATGCATGTTTTGTTTGATAATTAAATGTTGATTGTGTATGATATCGATTTTATTTGCTTAATAAATTGTATTAATAAAAAGGAGTGTTAAATATGAATTTACAAGAAGTTAGTATTTATGGTCGTTCTTATCCTATATGTCAACCTGTTGATGACTATGAGCCCGGTGCGCCTTCTCTACTCTTAAGTTCCGATGCTTACGAAGAAGAGCCAAAGGAAAAAGTTGAAGGCAACGCACCTATGCCGATTTGTCTGCCAGAGCCAAGTTATCAGATGGTTCCTTATTCTCATCCGGACTTATTAGTTCGGGAAGATGTGAGCACACAATTGGAGTCCGCCGAAGGGTGCGACTGCAAAGCTGCTTTAACAAAGGCATATGATTTTCTTGCAACGACCATGTCTGCAGCTCGTAGCACAGTGTATAACATCCATTCTTCAATTGATTATCAAGATGTAGCTGTTAAAGCGTCTGGTGTTACTGTTGGAATTGCACTTGGAGTTTTAGGTTTCCTTCCTTCCTTAACTGCATTTATAGCGACTCTTGGAATAGGAGCCTTTTTATATGTAGGTAGTTTTATTGCTGAAATGGGATTCGGTAAAAAAGAGTTTGCTGCACTCTATGGATGTTTCCTTCTGGGATCGCAGATCGGTCTCGTTCTTGCTCTTACAGTGTCGACCGCAAAAATAGCTTTTGTGGCAGGGGCTGCTATCCTTGCTAGCGCAGCTTTTCTTGGTTATGGCATCTATGCAAATGAAGAGATGTCAACTAAAGTAAAAGCAATGTTTATGCAACTAAAAGCAGGTGCTGAATCTGTTGCGACAAAAGTTGGAGCAGCAGCAAATGTTGCGTTCACAAAACTAGGAAAAGTTGCGGATGTTGTAGGTACAAAACTTGAAGCAGGATTCAATGTTGTCGTTACAGCATTTGAAGCTGGAATGGATGTTTTGCTTTCTCCTCTCGATGAGCTTTTTGAGTAATCACTAATACAAGCCTTAAGCAGCGATAGCTGCGAAAGCATGTAGCCCCACACGCCAGTGTGGGGTTACATGCTTTCGCAGCTATCGCTGCTTAGGGCTCAAGTTTAAATAACTTCCGTATCTTAGATTGTGCGACCTTTTTTTTTCGTCTTCTTGACAGACTTGCTTTTGACGATTGGAGGGGATTTAACTTTAAGCGATCTGCTTTTTGTTTTTTTTGTTTCTTTGGGTTTTAGGGTTTTCTCTTTTCTTTTCTCTTTTGGCTTTTCATTTTTTCTTCGTTTGGGAGCGTCGTTTGCTTTTTTCTCCGAGCTATCAGCGACCAGGTTCCATTTGCTTTCGAGGGAGATGAGATCAACGGCCGTGAGCATGACAGTGATTTTATCCCCTGCCTGATAGGCTCCCCCGTAGCGACGTCCATTGAGGGAATTAGATCTTTCATCAAAGACATAATAGTCATTTTCGAGTTCTGAGACATGGAGATAGCTCTCGAGCATCAGCTCTACAACTTCGAAATAAATCCCAAAATTTTTCACCCGGGTGACAACGGCATCGTATTGTCTTAAAGGATTTTCTTTATGGTATGAATCGAGGAGACGCAGTTTTTTCAGCAGGACGACACTTCCCTCCGCTTTGGCGCTGATTCGCTCTTGTGCCGAGCATTGATCGGCGATCTTATCTAAAGTGATTTTATCGATCACATCGCTAAATAAAATCCGATGGACCACAAGATCGACGTAACGTCGAATGGGGCTGGTGAAGTGGCAGTAGTGAGAAAGGCTTAAGCCGTAGTGTCCGACATTATCAGCAGAATAAACAGCAAGGCGCATCCGGCGGATGTAGCTAGTCGCCAAATATTGTCCATAAGGAGTGTTCATTGCCTCGTCGAAAAGTTTTTGAATTTCCCTTGGTGTCGGCGTGCTGGAAAGTTTAAATCCGAATGTCGTCGCTAACGCAGAGAAATCTTTAAGATTCTCTTCTGCGGGTTCATCGTGGATTCTGTAGGTGAGGTCTTTACCCTCTTTGCTTAGATGTAAAGCCACGGTTTCATTTGCTTTGAGCATGAATTCTTCCACAAGCTGGTGCGTGATGTCATAAACGACATAATCGGTATTTGTGGGGACGCCTTGGCTATCGACAATGATGACGAGTTCGGGTAATCCGAATTCGATGCTTCCTCGTTCATAGCGCTTTTTTTTCAGTTTGCTGCAGAGTTCGACCATCAGATGGAGCTTCGGCGCGTGGGGGCTGCTTTTTAGTCCATCGAGGACGGCTTTTGCTTCTCGATAGGAAAATCGCTTAGCGCTTTTAATTACCCCCTTAGTCATCCGGTAGTTGCATAGGGTCCCTTCGGGATCGAATTCCATCAATACGGAGGCAGTGAGACGGTTGACATTTGGTTTTAAGCTGCATAAATTATCTGAGAGCTCGCGAGGAAGCATCGGCAGAGCGAATCCTGGAAAGTACGTCGAGTTGCAACGCATCTCAGCTTCAATATCAAGGGCGCTGCCTTTTTTGACATAGTGGGAAACATCGGCGATATGGACCCCAAGGTGGTAGTGTCCATGGCGATCTTTCGTCAGGCTGATGGCATCATCGAAGTCTTTGGCAGTATCTGGATCGATTGTAAAGCAGGTGAGAGAACGCAAATCCTCCCGCTCTTTGATGTCTTTTAGCGACACTCGGCTTCCGAATGCTTTGGCTTCATTTGATACTTTGGAGGGGAAGTCTTTACGTAGTTCATATTCTTCGATGGCGGCGGAGATATCGCATGAGGGGTCGGAAATATTGCCGATTCGATGAGAGAATTTGCAAGTGGTGGGGGTTTCTTTTCCTCCCCATTCAATCACTTCCAAGACAACCCGATCTCCCAGGATAAGATCATTTTTCCTTTCTGTTTCTACGACAATTTTTTGGGTGGCTCCAAGCATCGGTGCGTATGCATAGAGAGTGCCGTTTCTTCCCACTTCTCGAATAATTCCTGCTAGGTGGGTGCGGCCGCGTGTGAGGATGGTAACGACTTTTCCTTCGGGTCCTTTTTCAGAGACGAATTCGGTGTTGACGAGCACTTCTACAGAATCCCCATCGACGGCGTTTAAAGTCAGATGTTTGGGAATAAAAATATCTTCTACAAATGCAGTGGGTGGGTTGGGTTTGACAAATCCAAAGCCGCGAGGATGCATATTGATGATGCCGGTAATGATGTCATTAGATTTTTTTCCTATCGAATAGCGCCCTTGTGAAAGGATTAGAGTTTTTTGTTTGACGAGGGTATCGAGGATTTCAGATAAAAGCTCATGATGTTGCTCAGGAATATGTAATCTTTCAATTAAATCGGCATAGGTCACGGAAATGAATGTGCGGCCTTGAATAAACTGTTCGACTGTTTTAAGTAGATTGTTGAATAGGCGTTCTTGTTTTGCTGTTTTTATGGTTTTCTTTTTTTTTGCCATGGAATAATATGGTCTCTTTTTGTTATAGTGTGATAACGTAACGCGAGTTTTGGATAAGCAATTCGGCATTGGGGTCTGGCTATTCTGATATTCTTGGGGGCATTGGGGTCAGGCTTGGTATTCTGGTATTCTGTGGAGAGGCATTGGGGTCTGGCTTGATATTCTGATATTTTGGTGTTCGTTGCCTAGTCTATAACGATGGACACCAAAATACCAGAATACCAAGCCTGACCCCATGCCTCCCTCCAGAATACCATAATACCAAGCCAGACCCCAATGTCTCCCCCAGAATACCAAGCCAGACCCCGATAATGAATTGTCATCTATATCTAATATATCTAAAACTCGCGTTAACCTAGCATATCGATAACCATGAAAATAAGCAACAGACATCATTTATGAAGTACGACCATAAAACCATTGAAGCAAAATGGCAGAAGCGATGGATGGAACAAAAACCATTTAAAGCTGAGATTGACCATTCAAAACCTAAGTACTATATCCTCGATATGTTTCCCTATCCTTCGGGAGCTGGGCTGCATGTAGGACATCCAGTGGGTTATACTGCAACCGATATCGTTGCACGTCATAAAAGACAGCTGGGATTTAATGTCTTGCATCCAATGGGTTGGGATAGCTTCGGCTTGCCGGCTGAGCAGTATGCTGTCCGTACTGGTACCCATCCTGCTGTGACGACACAAAAAAATATCGATACTCTCCGCCGTCAACTCCAAGCTCTTGGTTTCAGTTATGATTGGGATCGCGAACTGGCAACGAGCGACGCCTCTTATTACAAATGGACTCAATGGATCTTTACTAAGCTCTATGAAAAAGGTCTGGCTTATGAAGCAGAAGCGATGGTCAATTATTGCCCAGCTTTAGGGACTGCTCTCTCTAATGAAGAAGTGGAAGATGGTAAGGCCAAAGAAGGGGGGTACCCGATCGAAAGACGTCCCCTGCGCCAGTGGATGTTGAAGATCACAGCCTATGCAGAAAGATTAATGGATGACCTTGCCCTCGTCGATTGGCCCGAAAGCCTGAAAAAATTGCAGACGAACTGGATAGGGAAAAGCGAGGGAGCATTCGTCACATTTAAAATGGAAGGGAGTGGCAAAGAAGTCTCCGTTTTCACAACGCGTCCCGATACTCTATTTGGTGCGACATTTTTGGTTTTAGCTCCAGAACACCCCTTGATAGCGAGTCATGTCTCTGCAGCTCAAAAAGAGGCTGTGGAAGCCTACCAGAGGAAAACGGCGGCGGAGAGCGATCTTTTTCGTACCGAACTCAACAAAGAAAAAACAGGTGTGTTTTTAGGATGTCATGCGATCAACCCGACCACCGGAAAGCCTGTTCCTGTTTGGATCGCCGACTATGTACTGATGAGTTATGGCACAGGGGCTATTATGGCTGTTCCTGCCCACGACGAACGGGACTTTGAATTCGCAAAGAAATTTCATCTCCCCATCATCGCTGTTAAAAAACCAGATGGTCCGGCTGAAGGACTGACTCACGAAGAAACGATTGCTAGAGTGTTGCATGGAGACTTGTGCTGGTCGGAAGAGGGGGATTATATCGCAAGTCAAAATAGCGAGATTTCCCTTCATGGACTCGATCTCCCACATGCAAAAGAGCGGGTGTCAACCTGGTTAGAAAGCAAAGGACTGGGTAAAGCAACGACGACATATAAGCTGCGCGATTGGCTTTTCTCACGTCAGCGTTACTGGGGAGAACCATTCCCTATCTTGCATTATGAAGATGGTTCTAAGCGCACTCTTGGATTGGATGAACTTCCTTTGGTACTTCCTGAAATGACCGATTTTAAACCAGTAGGCGATGGACAGGGCCCCTTGGCTAAAGTTAGACAGTGGGTCGAATTTTTCGATCCTAAAACGGGTAAAAAAGCACTGCGCGAGACGAATGCAATGCCCCAATGGGCCGGATCTTGCTGGTATTACCTCCGTTTTTGCGATCCCCATAATAACGAGCAGGCGTGGAGCACTGAAGCAGAGAAATACTGGCTTCCTGTCGATCTCTATGTGGGTGGTGTTGAACATGCTGTCTTGCACCTGTTATATGCCCGCTTCTGGCATAAGGTGCTTTTCGACTGTGGGTTGGTGTCGACATCAGAGCCGTTTCAATCTCTTCGCAATCAGGGACTCGTCGTGGCGCGTTCCTTCCAAAAAGCAGGGGGGGCTTATGTCGAACCGACCGATGTGGAAGAGAAAAATGGGAAGTACTTCCTACGCGAAAATGGTGAGCCACTCCGCTCTCAGATTGAAAAAATGTCGAAATCAAAACTCAATGGAGTGACTCCCGACGACGTAATCGAAGAGTTTGGCGCTGATGCCTTGCGTCTTTATGAAATGTTCATGGGGCCTTTGGAGAAAGAGAAGATGTGGAACACCGATGCTGTGAGTGGATGCCACCGCTTTTTGGTGCGTTTTTATGACTTGGCTGTTTCGGATAAATTGTGCGATAAGGAGTCTATCGAAGCGCTAAAATTGGGACACCGCCTTGTCGACGCCGTGGGAAAAGACATTGAAGCTCTGCAGTTTAATACGGCAATTGCTAAGATGATGGAGTTTATGAATGACTTTACTAAGCTTCCTTCCTACCCTCGTTCTGTGGTGAAGATGGTCACACAGGCATTAATGCCGTTTGCACCTCATTTAGCTGAAGAGGTCTGGGAACTATTGAGTTGTAAGGAAAATATTAATTACGTTCCCTATCCTAAAGCTAATGAAGCCTTTTTGCATGACGCTACGACAACTTATGTGGTCCAAGTGAATGGAAAGGTGCGTGGTCGTTTTGAGCTGCCCAAAGACGAATCGCAAGAGTGTGTGACTGCTGCTGCTTTTAATTTACCGGCGATCGCTCGTCTTGTCGAAGGGAAAAAAATCGTGAAAATGGTTTTTGTTCCCAATAAATTACTTAATATCGTAATCGAGTAAAACAATGAAAAAATTTACAAAAGAGACTGTTAAAAATCTTGTTAAATTGAGCCGCATCGGTTGTTCTGAAGAGGAACAAGAGGCTATTTTACAAGACCTAGAAAAAATTGTGGGTTATGTCGAGCTGCTCGAAGAGATTGATGTTACCGATGTCCCTCCTTGCAAGCATGTTCTCGATGATCTTTTTAACGTTTTACGCGATGATATTGTAGGGGAGTCTCTTCCAAGAGATGTTTTCTTGGCTAACGCCCCTTCGCAAATCGGAGGAATGATCAGAGTCCCTCCTGTCATTAAATCCAAATAATTTACGAGTTGATGAGATGCACACACTTTCTGCTATTGAAATTAGAGATAAATTTTTACGTGGTGAGGTTTCGGCTGTTTCTATCGTGGAAACATTCCTTAAAAGGATCGAACGCTACGATGGGGAAATCGGTTCCTTCCTCTCCGTGTTTAATGAACGAGCTCTTGCCAAAGCCAAAGCCCTCGACGACAAACGAAAGAGCGGCGTTAAAATGGGGAAACTGGCAGGTATCCCAATTGCAATCAAAGATAATATCCATGTCAAAGGGGAAATTACCACTTGTGCATCTAAATTCCTGATAAATTACCGCGCGATTTTTGATTCTACTGCAGTTCGACTCATCGAAGAGGAAGATGGGATCATCATTGGAAAAACCAACCTCGATGAATTTGCCATGGGGTCATCAACGGAAAATTCAGCTTTGCAAAAGACAAGGAACCCTTGGAATCTAAAATGTGTTCCGGGTGGGACTTCAGGAGGTTCTGCTGCTGCTGTCGCCGCGCGGCTTTGTCCCTTGGCTTTAGGTAGCGATACCGGAGGTTCTGTCCGTCTTCCTGCCTCTTTCTGTGGGGTTATCGGCTTTAAACCGACCTATGGACGTGTCTCCCGCTTTGGCTTAGTTGCCCATGGTTCTTCCCTCGATCAGATCGGTCCTCTTGCCAACAGTTCAGCTGATACGGCACTACTGATGGAGGTGATCGGACGCCACTGCGAAAAAGATGCGACGAGTTACAGCGGGCCGCTAGAAAACTACTTAGAGGGAATCGACAAGGGAATAAAAGGGATGCGCGTCGGGGTGCCTTGGAAATTCTTAGATAAACTAGCCGAAGAACCCAAGCAGATTTTTACCAATTCTATTGAAGTATTAAAGAAATTGGGAGCAGAAATCGTCAATATCGATTTGAGCATTTTGAAATACTCCCTAGCTGTTTACTATATTCTATCAACAGCAGAAGCTTCGAGTAACCTCGCCCGCTTTGATGGCATACGCTATGGAGTGCGTTCTCCAAACGCTCAGACTCTGGATGAAGTTTACGACCAGTCCAAAGAAAATGGCTTTGGACCTGAAGTCAAACGGCGCATACTGCTTGGTACCTATGTGTTAAGTGCGGGCTATAAGGACGCTTATTACAAAAAAGCTCAACAGGTACGCACGTTGATCATTCGGAGCTATCAAGAAGCTTTTAAAAAGTGCGATCTCATCGCCTCTCCAGTATCTCCGTTTACTGCATTTGAGATTGGGGCAATGAAAGACCCTTTACAAATGTATTTAGAAGATATTTATACGATCGGAATCAACCTCGCGGGGGTCCCTGCTATCAGCGTCCCACAGGGATTTGCTAAAGATGGCAAACCTTTGGGATTGCAGTTGATTGGTCCACAAAAGCAAGATGGACGCGTTTTAATGGCTGCTCAGGCCTTTGAAAAGGCAACGCATCATCTGTTGATACCGGAACTTGTGAAATAGGAAATAATATGACGCATACACCCAAAGAATGGGAAACTATCATTGGTTTAGAGATTCACTGTGAGCTAAACACAAAATCAAAACTCTTTAGTGTTGCTCCCAATCATTTTGGCGATGAACCTAACACCAATATTACCGAAGTGTGTACCGGACAACCTGGTGCTTTGCCGGTGCTCAACAAGGAAGCCGTGCGCAAAGCTGTCCAATTTGGCTGCGCCATTGGTGCTAAAATCGCGAAATACAGCCGATTCGACCGTAAGTCTTACTTTTACCCCGATAGTCCACGTAACTTCCAAATCACCCAGTTTGAAGAGCCTATTGTGATTGGAGGAACAGTCATCGCTGAAATCGATGGAGAAGAAAAGCAATTTGCTGTTGATCATGTCCACTTAGAAGATGATGCGGGCATGCTCAAGCACTTCCCTACCTTTGCTGGAGTTGATTACAACCGCGCCGGAGTCCCTCTCATTGAAATTGTTTCTGAACCATGTATGCGTAGCGCCCGTGAAGCTGTTGCCTATGCTGGTGCCATTAAAGCAATCCTTCAATATATCGATGCTAGCGATTGCAACATGGAAGAGGGGTCGCTGCGAATTGATGTTAACGTCTCGGTAAGGCCTAAAGGGACGACAGAGCTGCGCAGTAAAATTGAAATTAAAAACATGAATTCATTTAGTTTCATGGAAATGGCGATTAATTCAGAGGTCGATCGCCAAATCAAGGAGTACACGCGCAATTCCGATAAGCACCATTCAGAGATCATCACCCAGGCGACATACCGTTGGGATCCCGACAAAAAAGAAACGGTATTGATGCGCAGCAAAGAGCAGGCTGAAGATTATCGTTATTTTCCTGAGCCCGATCTACTCCCAATCATACTTACAGATGCTTACATAGAAGAAATTCTTAGTTCTTTGCCAGAGCTTCCCCTTCAGAGAGAGCGCCGTTATGTGAGAGAACTCGGACTACCTGCTCATAATGCCTTTGTCCTCACAATGGACAAACGAATTGCCGATTACTTTGAAGAGGCTTTGAAAATCTGCCAAAATGCAAAACTGCTTTGCAACTGGATCACAGTCGAATTTTCTGGAAGATTGAAAGAGACAGGAAAAAGTTTGGTTGATTTTAATATTCCTCCAGTGCATCTTGCTAAGCTTGTTCAGATGATCGATAAAGGAACGATTACAGGACGCATCGCTAAAACTGTTGCCGATGATATGGTGGCTAGCCCTGGTAAAGACCCAGAACTCATCGTGGCAGAGAACCCCGACTACCGTCCGATGAATGATCAGGGAGCTATCGAACTGATTGTCGATCAGGTGTTGGCAGAAAATATGCAGTCTGTGGCCGATTACAAGGCAGGTCGAGATAAAGCCTTTGCCTTTTTAGTCGGTCAGGTTATGAAACTGACAAAGGGAAAGGCTTCACCGGCTGTTGTCAATGAACTACTCAATGAAAAGATCAAATCAATGAACTAAACAATTGGAGGTAATTAAATGCTACAAGGAATAAGAGGGGGTTTTAGAATGCCCTTCGAACTTCATGCACCTAAAGCATTTTTTCATCAGCATTTACCAATGTCATTTGCTCACTCGGCGTTTTCTACGATGACACCATCAGAGCCCCAGCAAAAAATGATAACTGCAAAGAAAAAATGCGAGCCCCAGCTACTCCCTCTGCCAGAGAAGCTAATGTTCCTTCCTGTATGTGGAGTGACTGTAAGTACACCAGTGGATAAAATCCAACAAGCGGAAGATGACTTAAAACATGACATGAAATCCTTTAAATGCGATTGGAGTCTAGCTCGTACTAATGTGCTTCTTAGAAAAATTGATGGAGTCATTGAAGCAGGGGGGAGTCTCGACCGTTATCCTTTTGTTAAAATATTTATTGATGCAGCGTTCGACAATTCTAATCGTCATCTCTTTGTTTGTGGTTCTAGCTCTGCTATGAGTGTTTTAAAGCGGTTAATTAAATTTGGAGCCTGTGGAGAGGATGCGATTTCAGAGCTTATTTGTAAGTTTAATAGCCCTCGATACTTTGATGTTAAATGTGCTGTTCTTCAAGAATTGCTCTCTCATCCAGATCGATTTGATGTCAATTTCTCCGATTATGCATGTCCCTCTCCATTGTGTTTGGCAATGAAGATGATTTTGGAATCTTCTAACGCCGCAAAAGGAATCCCCTATACTAAACAACAAACGCATGAATTGCTGGAACTACTTTTAAACGAAGGAGCTACATTTTGGTCTCCTCACTACTGCTCTCCGCGGAAAATGCTAGAAGCTGCAGTGGTGAATGATTCTGCTTCAAATGAACAGAAGAGTGCATTTCATAGAAATCTTTATAAAATAGCAACCCTACTTAGAGCTCAGGGGTGATTGAAAGTTGCACGCAGCCAACTTTGACTTATTGAGAAACTCTCTATGGACATCATGGACCGAATGGACCGAATGGACAATAGACTTCTTTAGAAACTTAAACCCTTAGCTTAACGCATATGGGCAGAGGCAGAGGCACAGGCACGGGATTACAGTTTCGAAAGAAGTCTAATTTTTTAATCAGATTTTAGCACCGCTTCTATGATCTCAACGACATGATCGATCTCTTTTTCAGCAACGACTTCCACCGGCATTAAAAGGCGTACTCTTGCAGGATGAACCCCACCGCCAGCCATAAAAGAGATGACTCCAGCATGGAAAAGACGATGGATGAATGCCTTTACTTTCTCTTCATCTCCTCCATAAGGAGTAAACCCAATCATCGCCCCTAGGCCAAATGGTCCTTGAATTAGGTGAGGATAGCGATTCGCTAGGCCTTCAAGCTTACTTGTGAAGTGGCGGTTGAGTCGCATGATTTTTCCATTGGGTCCATAGAAATCCCCATTGAGGAGTTTGCTGAGGATGACGATTCCAGCTTTAATGGCCGATGTGCTTGAGGTAAAAGTGTGACCAAGAAGTGCTGGACGGGGATTATACTCACTGGTGAACAGCGTGGCGCAGGTCTGCGCAAGCTTACCGACTGTTGCGATATCAATATAGGATTGTAGATCAAAATGTTGATAGGCGAACGGCTGAGATGTCCGTCCAAAAGACTGGATCTCGTCGGCGAAGACGGCGATTTTATTCTCTTTAAGAATCGACATCAAAGCGATAAAAAACTCTCGTGTTCCAGCATAAAATCCAGCTTCCCCTTGAACCAACTCAAAGCACATGAGAGCATGTTGCTTAGGGTAGCGTTGGATGTGTTTCTTTAAGGCTTCTACGGAGCGTTTTGTACTTCCTTCTGGGTCTTTAGTGTCGTAGAAGGGAATATAATCGACTGAAAGAGTCATAGGGAGTCCATCGCGGAATCCGGGTTTATCGGTGATTTGAGCTCCAGCAAGGGTCCTGCCCATAAAGCACCTTTCAAAAGAGAGGATGCGATTTGCGGGAAAATTTTTCTGAAAAGCTATTTTAAATGCATTTTCATTGGCAAGGGCGCCGGAGCTGCATAAAAAGCAGTGATCGAGTCTTGAAATCTTTAAAAACAAAGAGGAGAGCTGTGCGCTGTCGATGTTTTGTTGGAAGTTTCCTTGCATCACAGTATTGCTGATAGCTGCATCGACACCAGAATCGAGCAAATCGGGGTGGTTATGTCCCCAGTAGTGCACGCCAATGCCGCAAATGAAGTCATATTTAATGCTTCCGTCTGCTAATTCGACAAAAGGACCATTGCCAATGCCACTGCCAATATAAGGTAACCAGAGCTTATTGCCTCGTTCTTCTGTAAGAGAGGAAAGGAGCTCTTCATAGCCCTTTTTAAGAGCATCAACAGGAGGTTTGATTGCGGTGATTTTTTTTTGATGCTCCTTTAGGGCACTTCTTAGCAATTTTTTTGCTTCGAGCACTCGTTCGTCATTAGCAAGAGCCCTGGCGATAAGTTCTGGTGGTGGCTGATCTATCATAATTCACTCCATTTTATGGCCTATTTTATTGGTCTATAAAAAAAATAGCCATATCTTATTTTCCGCCGGATGTGATTAAAAGTTATACATTGGAATTTTTTCAAGGCAACTCAACATTGGGGTCAGGCTTGGTATTCTGGTATTCTGTGGAGAGGCATTGGGGTCTGGCTTGATATTCTGATATTTTGGTGTTCGTTGCCTAGTCTATAACGATGGACACCAAAATACCAGAATACCAAGCCTGACCCCATGCCTCCCTCCAGAATATCAGAATATCAAGCCAGACCCCAATGTTGAGTTGCTCTGAAAAAACTGTAGCGTACAATTTTTAATCACACCCAAGACATACATCGCAATTGCAGAAAACCCTTCGAATATGCGTATCATTGAATTTCTTGATCAACAGCAATTCGAAAATTCTCATTGACTTTTAGTTATTTGAATCGTAACAATATTAAGCGTTAATGGATTACTAACCGAGACATTCCATGAGAATGATTCTCATCTAACTAGGAGACTATATATGTATAGAAAAACGCTTTTAATTTGTTCCTTGACATTATTTGCAACGGCTGGTGTTTCTGCTGATGACGTAAGAATATTGCCAAATGATCAAGTGAGAATATTGCCAATTCAGACAGCGACCGGAGCTTCAGAACCAAGTGATTCTGCAAACCACGACCCTAAATTAGCTTGCCGTTCTTGTGGCAAAGAAAGAGAATCCACGACAGATGCAGATGATGTGTTGGCTGGCGGATGCCCATGCCAAGGCAAACCTAAAGGCGGAGGTGCTTTAGCTGATCCAGAAGATACAGACGAAGATGATGTATTGGCAAGTGAAGATCCACCTGAAGATAATGACTTTTTAGCTGTTACAGAGACTCCTGTTTTAGAAATCAATGCATGTGAGTGCGATGAAAATATCGATGATCTTCCTCCTAAAACTGTGAATGTGTAATTATACTAGGGGGCGGGCGATCGCAAACGGATCCATAAGCGGCATGGGGGTCAGACTTGACCCCATGCTTTTTATTATTCTTGCGAAAAAAAATTAATTTAATTGTGTTAATTGTTGCAAATTTAATAAGAATTTGGTAGACTCTCTTTTTTATTAAAAGGGAGTTGTGTTAATTTGGTTTTCTTTGTTGATAAAATAAAATAAAAAAGGAGTTTTTTATGTGTGGTATATCGAGAGTTGCTGCTTGTGCAACAAAAAATGTTCTTTCTATCGTTTCATATGGCGTCAATGTTGCCAAAAATGCAACTTTTTTGACAGGAACAGTTGCTACAGCGATTTTAACTATAGATTCTTTCGTGTTTCTTCGGGGTTCTCAAGATCAAAGTCGGTTGCACCAATTGAACGTTTGTAACGCCAGTCTTCCTACAATTCTTAATTTTGGTCTCACTATAAATTATTTCCAAGGTCATTCTCTTGATTGTGAAAAAGATTATACATTAAAGACCGATCATATTCAGAGTGTTGTGAATATGCAAGCGTTTGCTTTGCCTGTGGTTGTTATTGGATCAACTTTTCTTTACAGGACACTTAGTAAAATTGAAAATAATATTAATTCTGCAATAGCAGGACTTTAAACCCGATTCTTAGTTATACTATAGGTATCTATAGTATAACTCTGATTGATTTTTTTTGTAAAAAATAGAAGACGTGGTACATGTTCACGGGGTCTATTCACTATAACTCAGGCCTTCAGCCTGAAGTGTTTACGTGTTTTCCCTAGGGCGTTGCCCTAGGCTATTATAAACTAGGGCGTTGCCCTGAGAACAGTGCTTAGGCTGAAGGCCTGGATTATAAAAGCCTAGGGCAACGCCCTAGGTGATAAACATATGTATTTCAGGCTGAAGGCCTGAGTTATAGTGAGTAGACCCCGTGAACATGTACAAGACGTGTTGCCATCGGGAGATGTCTTTTTATCATAAATTAAAAAGGAGTTTTTTATGTGTCGCGTATCTACTTGTTGTGTATCAAGAGCTGTATGTTGTGCTGCTAGCGGTGTTGCTTCGCTCGGTTCGTTTGGGGCTAATATGGCTAAAAATCTTTCTTTGACAGCTGGTACAATTGCTTTGGGTACTTTAGCATTCGATGCTGGTATGTTTAAGGGAATGTGGGGTAATCCTCTTAATCAAGTTTGCTATAAGCCGCTTCCTACATTCTACAACCTGTTGATCAGCGGAAAGGGGCTGTATCAAGGTGATCGTGATTGTTCTGGAGTAGCGTCATTTAATCCTGAGAAATTTCTTGACAATTTGCAATTTATTGTGCCTGCTGTTATCGCAACCACTATGTTAGCCTATGGTGTTTTTGGGAAAATTGAATCGTGTTTTAATCGATGCCACTCGAAACTCAATTCAGCACGATCTACTGCTGTAAGAGAACAAGTAAGTGCAAGTGATAGTTCTGTAGGAGGAAGTGAAAGTGATGATGATGCTCCTGTAAGACCAATCGAATGTTATCCTGAAAGAAAACAGGATCCAGCATTGCCAACTCCTCAGAGTTCATCAGTATCTAGTGATGCACCTGAATCAAGCCCCTTGACTGCATATCTTCATGAGCCTACTAGCGAACCTTTAGCGTCACCAGTTGCATCTCAGCCTGTTGCAGGTCCAAATGGAGGCAGAGAAGATGAAGAGAGTGACCAGGGGTCAGCATCACTAAGTTCGGATTCGATTAGTGTAAGAAGAGTGTCTACTTACCCACCGATTCATCAAGCAACAGCTGGAATGGATGCTTCGGCTAACGCAATTCCAGGGAATGAGGTGAAACAGGCTCGTAGGAATAGCCTACAAGGTATTCCCACTTTATTTACCCCAGCTAATTAATCAAATGAGAGGCGACGCAAAGGACGATGTTCTTTGCGTCGTCTTTTCTTTTTTTTGTTTGTCGCAAAAAAATAGACAATGTAGCACATTTAGAGATATCTTATTAATTTGCTTTTGTGATAGAATGACGCTGCTACATAAACAAACATTTCACAAAAAGTAAAAAATAATGAAAAGCTTTAAAGACTTAGAACTGCATCCAGCTCTCACAAAAGCGATTGAAGATGCTGGCTACACGGTTCCGACACCGATTCAACAACAGGCGATTCCTGTTGCTATCAGCAATTCCGACATTCGCGCATCGGCGCAGACTGGGACTGGAAAAACCGCTGCTTATATCCTCCCTTGTTTGCAGAAAATGACAGTACCAAACAATATCCAATACCGAGGCCCTCGTATTCTCGTTTTGGTTCCTACCCGTGAGTTAGCGATTCAAGTTGCCGAAGAGGCTGCTAAATACAGCAAACATTTACCTAAAATCAACACTGTCTGTATTTACGGAGGAGTTCCTTATCCTGTTCAAAATAGACAGCTATCGCGTCCTTATCAGATTCTCGTTGCTACCCCAGGACGCCTCATTGACCATTTAGAACGCAATAGAATCAACCTTTCTCAAGTTGAAACACTTATCCTCGATGAAGCCGACCGCATGCTCGATATGGGATTCATTGAGCCCGTTGAAGAAATCGCAGAGGCAACACCAAAGACGCGTCAGACATTGCTTTTCTCTGCGACGCTTAAAGGAAGTGTTATCGGCTTATCAAAACGTCTTCTTCGCAATCCTATTGAAATTCAAGTCGCTCATGAGCATGAAAAACATGAAAATATCGAACAGCGCCTTTATTATGCCGATGATCTTGGCCATAAGCAACGTCTTCTCAATCACTTCCTCAGCGATCAAGAGATCAATCAAGCGATTGTCTTCACTTCGACAAAACGATTTGCTGATCAATTAGTGGATGATCTTGCCGATGCCGGCTATGACGTCGCTGCTTTGCACGGAGACATGGATCAAAGACAACGCACACGTACGATCAAACGCCTGCGCGAAGGGCACATCCGCTTCCTAGTCGCAACCGACGTGGCCGCGAGGGGAATTGATATCCAATCGATCACTCATGTGATCAATTTTGACCTGCCAGCGAGCCCAGAAGACTATGTTCACCGAATCGGTAGAACCGGTCGTGCAGGAGCCACAGGCATCGCCCTTTCAATCGCAGGTAATAGCGATCGACATTTAGTCGGACGTATCGAGCAGTTTACAGGACAAAAATTGATGGCTCACGTGGTTGAAGGGATGGAGCCAACGATTTCTCATCATCGCGGTCCACGACGACCACGATCAGGCCGAGGAGGCTTTGGTGGCGGTAGAGGCAACCGATCATCTGCTTCTGGTCGTTCTTACACCACTCGAAGAAGCAACGGTTAACGTACTTAATACTCTGACGTTAAACAACTGGTAACAAAAATTTAACGCAAAGACGCAAAGGCGCAAAGAGAGGGCAACCTTTGGCAACCTTGATAACAGGTAGCCAAAGGTTGCCCTCTCTTTGCGCCTTTGCGTCTTTGCGTTTAAATCCGTGTTCATGCATAGCGTCCGCGCATTCGGTGCTTGAGCCGAGCGTCAACGTGGGCATTATTTGAAATGGGGACGCGGCTGGCTGATGATGTAGGCTGCTACATCTAAAGCCTCTTCGGGGGTTAGCGTCGCCTCTCCATAAGGCATATTTTGCCATACAAAAGAGGATAGCATCGGCAGTGTATTCATGCCGGCACCATCATTAAATGATTGGTCTCCCCATAGCGGCGGGACCTCTTCACTTCCCTCCCCATTTTCTTTATGACAAATCATGCAGTTGTTTTTATAGATGATTTTTCCATTAGCAGCATCTGGAGTGTGTGCTGAGGGGACTGGTCCAAGCCCAAGCCAAGGGAGCATTGAAGCATCCTCCACCTCACTTGAAATCCAATGCAAGTAGGCCACTAGGCTTTCCATTTGTAGGCTGTCTCTAGGTGGGGCTTTGCCGTTCATACTTCGTTTAAAGCAGTTTTCGAGTCTGTCGACTAATGAAATCTCTTTTTTGTCCCTCTTGGAGTATCTAGGATAGGCTGCAGAGACCCCTACAAGAGAAATTCCTCTGTTTTTTCCTCCCAATGTATTTCCTCCGGAAAAATGACAGTTGTTGCAATTGAGTGCATTTCCGCTAAATTCTGCTGCATTTTTTTTTGTATCGAGCATGATGTGGTAACCATACATGATTTTATTTAGCATATCTTCCGGCGCGCATTCCGGATCTAATAGATCGAATTTTTTAATGGCTTCATCCGGTTTCTTCTCTTCTAGGCCATAATATTCTTCGCCGACAGATCCTCCGGTGATGAGGACGTGTTCTTCCTGGGTGTGGGTATGATAAACAAGCCAGGCGATAGAGCTGACAGCAAGGACACCTAGTCCAACGGTAATGGTTTTTTCAAACATTTTTTACCTATTTCGATTAAAAAAATCAAGATTTCTCTCTTTCTTATTGATAAAATATATCGGAAAAAGATTCTATAAATATCGTCTGGCTTAATGAAAAAAAAACATTTTGCTCAGAGAATAAAAAATAAATTGTAGGAGTTTATATGAACTTTCAGGTAATGGGACCCACAGACATTGTGATAATAGATCCGCCACAAGATCAATTAAATCCACAGCGGCTAGCTACAGCTAAGAGGCCTTCCGAACGTAGCTTGCAGTCAATAGGCGGATCTCCTAGAGATCTCAGTCCGATGAGATCCACCCCCGAACCAAGTTTGCCTGAGACTAAATCAGATACTGCAGTTGTCGCAGTGCAAGGGCTTGCTACTCCTCGATTTACCAATATTCAAATAGGTTCTGCCATTAGGCTGCTTTGTGCCGATTTCCACTCGGTTGAAAATTCAGTTACTCAGCTTCTACGTTCTACACCAGGTGAGCCTTCAAAAGGGCCATCAAGAGCATCAAAACAGCTAGACACTATGAAGCCAGCAGTGGAAGAGCTAGAACGAATGAGCAGAAAACCCCCTCCAAAACTTGAGGGAGATTTACTGCTAAAACAAAGATCTGATAGTTTAAGTGGATGGTTTCAGCTTGAGGAGACTTTACGGCGTAATTTAGAAAATGAGACTGCAAAGAAAACTCTCGAGATGCAAAGTGCAGCTTCCGCAGCCCCCCCTCCTCCTCAACAGGCGATGATTGAACTAGAGCCTGCTGTTTTAAAAGTTAATTCTTTGATGCGAAAAGTTAAAGATGAACTTGTTAAATCAGCGAAAGAAATAGCTTCTTATGATAGTTCCAGAAGGCATCAGGACGTTGAATCGCTAACTCAGATCGCATATATGCTGAAGAAACTCGTCGCCGCTCCTCGGATACCAAGCACCCTTGCACAATTGAGTTCAGAGAATGAACGTAACAGAGCAGCATATAATGAGTTAGTTAACAGCTGGTATCAAGTTTGCTTGGAAGAGGTAAGAATACGTCTGATTAAGAATGTTTTATCTCCACTTACCGATGTAACTTTAGAGATTAGGAGCCTTCAGGATGATTTGAATGCACAAATAGAAAAAATTGATTCATTGAACAAGATGGTCCTTGAAGCTGAAGCTCCAATGGTGATTAATCTTGAGACAGCAGAGGCTGCAGCCAAAGCTAGAACCCTTGCAGAAGCTTTAGCACGAATCGAGGCGCAGCCGGCCTTTCTCGCAGGGGAGTTGGAAACATTAGAAGAGAGAAGAAGCGCTCTTTTAGGGAGGGTTAAGCAGCTGTCTGCAGGCTTAAATGAAACTATTCAGACACCGAATGGAGATGCGGAACAAATTAAAGCTTATCATCTTCCAAACGTAATCGCTGCAGAGGCAGGACAAGTGCACCAAGATCCTGAGTTTGATGCCCTTTATTCCACTATTGATCAAATTTTTGCAGAACAACAAGAGGATTTTGTTAGAAACTTACAGTCCTTGGAACAAGCTGCACAGCAATTTTATAAAGAACAGAGGATAGGTCTTTCTCGCAGATGGAATCAACTGTTGTTGAGCTTTAACGACGCCAGAAGCAAGTTGAGTGTAGCGACAGATTATGCGAGGACAGCTCCTCAATTAAAGGGGCTTGATGGTCAATATAGGACTATTTTAAGTGAATATAAAGAAAACATCACCAAAGCTCAGAACATTGGCACGTGCCATGACTTTGATTTGAGCTTAAGGGAGAAGGGGGCTGCAGTGCAGGCCGTGTATCTTAAGCCTGGAGTCACACAGGAAAAAGGGTATGCCAATGAGAGAGAAAGCGTTCGGTCCAGATGCCAGAAAATACTGGACAGGCCCGTTGGAGCTCCTTTGGAATATCCGGTAGATTGGGTCCCATTTGAGGAATCTCTTGATGCGGATGCAAAAAAACAATTTATAGCTCAGTCTGAGCAACTAGAGGCTCTGCGAAAATTGACTCATGAGGCGATCTCCCAGTTAAAAACTTCTACCGAAAAGGCTTCAGGTGAATTTACAAAAGAGTCTATACGATTGCAGCAATTCATTGCTGACAATGCTCAGAATAGTTCCGAAGATTTTAATGCCCTTAAAACAACGTTTCTTGGGGATGACTTCCTTGATGTTCCAGCGAAAGATTTAGAGGAATCGGATGAGGAGAGCTCAGTTTCTTCTGAAGATGTTTTTACAGCTAGAGCAGGTGGCCCTACGGTCACGGGTGCTTCAGATCAGCAACCAGCTTCTTCTCGAGGAGGGTTTTCGGCTTTTTTCACTAGCGCCGCTAATAACCTTGCCAGTGCAGCCTCTGGCTGGAGAAAATCAACAACTACAGGTTAAACCATTAGAGAAGTTGTGCATAAGTAGGTTTTTTAGGAGGTTTTTTAGGAATTGCATTTTAATTTAAAATAGCTTATAATGCCACTTTCTGAAAATTCTAACCTTATAGAAGGTATTGATGTCACAACCAGTAAATAAAAATTTGGATCAGGCCTTTGGTCCTATTCGTTCTTGTTTTTGGCCGGTCTATCGCCATGAGGTCAGGAAGTTGCTTCCGATGTGCTTCATGATTTTTTTGATTTGTTTTAGCTATAACATCTTACGCAATATGAAGGATGCTATCGTCGTCACAACATCTGGTGCCGAGGTGATTCCTTTTATTAAGGTCTGGGCGATGCTTCCAATGGCGATTGTGTTGACGATTCTATTTACTAAACTATCAAGTCGATACAGCCAGCAACGGGTCTTTAACATCATGATCGGTGGCTTTTTGTGTTGTTTCTCTCTATTTGCGTTTGTCATGTACCCCTTTCGCGATTACCTTCATTTCCATGGATTTGCTGATTATCTAGAGACAATTCTTCCTGTTGGATTTAAAGGCTTAATTTCGATGTTCCGCTACTGGACATTTACCGGTTTTTATGTCATGTCTGAACTTTGGGCAACGATTGTCCTTAATGTCCTATTTTGGGGGTTTGCTAATGAAGTCACTCAGATAGGGGAAGCTCGTCGTTTTTACGGCGTTTTCGGTATTGGAGCTAACGTTGCCGCTATCCTTGCCGGTCAGTCTGCTAATCTTCTTTCTGAGATCCCTGCGACATTTGGAGGTATTTTCGCTGGACGAGATGAGTGGGAATCTGTGCAGATGGTTTTAGTTTCGGTGATTGTTATCTGCGGTCTTGGGACGATGGCGATATTTCGTTGGATGAATCTACGTGTCTTAAATGATCCCAGTTTCGATAATTTTCACTTTAACAAACGAGAAACAAAGGCAAAAGGAAAGCTCTCTTTCCGCGATAGCTTTTCTTACCTTTCGAATTCGAAATACCTAATCTGCATTGCTGCCATCGTCGTTTCTTATAATCTGGTCATTAACCTTGTTGAAATCGTCTGGAAAGATCAACTTTATCGCCTCTATTCTGAGCCAGCAGAGTTTAATGCCTATATGAATAATATCACATCGGCAACGGGTATTGTCTCCACGCTCTTAGCGGTCTTTATGGCAAAGATTTTGGACAAACTAGGCTGGACAAAAACAGCGTTGATCACTCCTGTTATTATGCTTGTAACCTGTGTTGGGTTCTTTTCATTCTTATTTTTCCGTGAACATCTCGCGGGTGTTGTTGTCGCTCTCACTGGGACAACTCCTCTTGTGATTGCTGTCTTCTTTGGAGGAGCACAGAACTGTTTGAGCAAGGGAGCTAAGTACTCTGTTTTTGATGCGACTACCAACATGGCTTATATTCCGTTAAGTCACGAATCTAAATTGAAAGGGAAAGCTGCAATTGACGGCGTAGGATCTCGTTTTGGTAAGTCTGGTGGGTCTTTTATTCATCAGGGACTATTAATGGTTTTCTCAACGTTGAATGCAAGTGCTCCTTATGTGGCTGGTTGTCTCCTTGCTGTCATTGGATTATGGATCGGCGCGGTTCGTTCGTTAGGTAAACAGTTTAATGCCGCGTTGGGAACCACTGCAGCTCCCAGTGATCAAAAGGCTAAACATGAAGAATCTTCTGAAAATAAAGAGGTAGCTGTTACCTAATAATTAAACGATTTCTCTCTAGGTAAAGTTCTCCGAGTGCTGCTATTCCGAGCACAATGAACGAGACAAATACTAGGGAAGGGAAGTGGACGTTAAAAATCAGTCCAAGTAAAATGCAGAATTGTAATGTCGTCGTGATTTTTCCGCACCAGATAGAGCGGAATTGGTACTTGGATAAAGTCTTTCTCCAGGTAAGATAAAAGCCAAAAAGAATCACAGCAAAATCGCGGCATAGCATTGTCACCGCTTGCCAAACTTCGATTCTATTTTCTTTAATAAAGATAGAAAGAATAAAAATCACAAAAAATTTATCGCTAAAAGGGTCTAGAAAGGTTCCAAAACGACTAGATATCTGATAACGCCTAGCCAAAAAGCCATCGAGGCAGTCGGTTAGCATTGCAAGGATAAGGGCTGCAGCTCGTAGCGTTGGACTTTCGTTTAAGAAAACAAACGCAAGAGGAAGGCGAAGGAAAGAAATAAAATTAGGTAGTGTCGATAACATCATCCACCGAATTATACTAAAACACTTCCGCTGTGTCAATTTTTATCAGTGACGGAAAAAGAGCTAGTGAATAAGATGGAAATTTTAAGGGGAATGCCATCATGCTGACAGAAATTATTCAACTTTCATTTGATAAAATCATGCAGACACGGGCATATACCGTGATCGTGTTGAGCGCCCAGGGGAAGAAATTTGCTATCTATACAGAACCAAGTATAGGTAAAATCCTTCAAGATCATTTGACAGGGACGAAGAAAGGGCGTCCAATGACGCATGATTTGATCATGAATGTCCTTAAGGGGGCCAATGTCCGAATTCGACAAGTTGTGATCAATGATGTTCAAGAGACGACCTATTTTGCTCGTTTATTTCTCGAATATGATGCCGATGACCTGCAGCATATTATTGAGATAGATTCGCGTCCAAGTGACTGCATCACGCTTGCTTTGATCAATAACGTTCCGGTCTATTGTACCCAAGAAGTCTTA
>Ga0207113_1078_pt1 | contig 23741 bp, 18 predicted proteins | sample Alteio_BWMinHeat_69_FD_153559 | JGI IMG/M metagenome (GOLD analysis project Ga0207113, IMG submission 153559) | Enriched cells from forest soil in Barre Woods Harvard Forest LTER site, Petersham, Massachusetts, United States -... | ecosystem: Environmental > Terrestrial > Soil > Temperate forest >... | reverse complement strand
TTTTCGAAAACTTAAACATGATTTGCCGCAGGCTGTGGTTAAAGATGGGCGTCTCCTTTTTGATAAGCAGGCAGTGAAGTCGGCGAAGATTGTCAGGATGGATACGCAGACCGTGCGTTTTAGTTGCCGGGTAGCAGGGAGTTATCAGAACACTTACAATTCTGAGTTTGAAATTAATCTTAGAGAGTCGACGACGATTGATTCAGATTGTGACTGTTCTCACAAATATGATTGCCAGCACCTATCGGCTTCCATTCATTATTTGGAAGAGCATTTTGAAGAAATGATTGTTAAGTATTCTAAAGAGCTTAATGTAGAAGATTCCAGCGATGTCGATGAAGATGAAAAAGCAACCTTGTTGGAGACATTTAAAGAAGCCGAAAGTAAAGAGGTCGTCAGACGTGGAAAAAAATATCAAAAGGAGCTTTTGCACGACTACATAGGAGCTGCTCGCGTGCTAGGGTCTTCTCCATTCTGTCTTCCTGACGAATTATTAGCTGCCGATAAGGCAGAGCTTGCAATTGTGTTGTCTATGCAACCTCAGCAGATGCCGGAGTTACAGTTAGCTTTGCGTTTGCCATTTCGCTCTAAACCACTTAACATCCCTAATGTACGCGAATTTTTTGACGCGATATCTTATGGCGAACCTCTATACATAGGGGCAAAACGTTACTTTTTTTCCAGTGAATCTTTTGATCCTTTTGCCTTCGAAATATTGCGGATGCTTATCGGAGCTGTCCGGCCCCCGGTAACAAAGAGCAGAGAGGAGCCAAATTTCCGATCTGTTCAAATCGATTTGGAATCCCTTGGCACTATTTTGGCATGTGTTTGCGATAGCGTTAACGTTCAATCTGCAGTCTCTAGAAAAACATCTGAAGAGGAAGAAGATTTTGAGCTTGTCTCATTGCCTTATTTTTATTTTGGCAGTTTAGAAGAGCCTTTGCGTTTCTCTGCGATCCCTGCTCAATTCCGTTTTGAGCTTGAATACATCGAATTAGCAGCGCCAAGAATATTACTAAAGCCAGAAATCACAATCCAAAAAAAGCCTCTCAAAATGGAAGAAATCTGTCTTTTCGAATGTGTAAAACCCGGTGTGTTATATAAAAATATCTACTGCCGTTTTCAATCCAGTTTTAAACGCACTCATCTCCGCAATATTTCTGCGATGCGTTCTATTGTGATTCCTGAGCCATTATTTGGGACTTTTGTAGAAAATTCATTACCGGAACTCATGCGCTTTGCTGAGGTTTCCAATCGAGAATGTGTGGAGCGTTTTGTCACATTGCCATTTGTCGGTAAGCTTGGAGTTGAATGTAATATCGAGTACTTAGATGGAGAAATGGAGGCTAGTCTTTATTTTGTTTATGGCTCCATTAAAGTTCCCGCCTCTGCTGCTCAACTCTCGATAGAAATGCTTCTTCCATTTGTCACTAAAGATGGGGTCTTGGCACGTAACCTCACTGAAGAACAGAAAATCGTCGATGATTTATTCCAGGATTTTATTTATGACCCCACCGAAGGGGTGTATAAAGTCAAAAATGATAAGAAAATCATCGAATTTATGACTGAAGTGATCCCTCGCAATCAGCACCGTGTTAAGTTTAATTGTCCAGAAAACCTCCTCGATCAGTTTATCTACGATAACACCAGATTTAAATTGGCTTTAAGCGAATCTAAACATATTGGCAGCTATGTATTAAATCTTAAAATCGACGGATATCTTGAAGGCGTTACCGTCGATCAGCTGTGGGAATGCATTTCTGCACGTAAGCCATTTATAGAACTGGCTCAAAAAACGGGGATAAAGAAAAAAGGGGAGGGACGTTACCAGAAAATTCTCATTTTAGATTTAGATAAACTGGTTCCCCTGATACAAATTTTTGATGAGATAGGGATAAAATCTTTAGATAATTATGAAGAAGAGCGTCCATTATGGAGCTTGGTTAATATTGATAACGAGCACTTTAAAGGACTTCCTATCGTTTTTTCCATGACGGACCAGTTAAAGGAAATTCAACAGCAAATGTTGGGAAATAGGGATTTTACCCCTCAGGCCGTTCCCAGCTCAATTAAAGCGACATTGCGAAATTATCAGATCGATGGGATTAGCTGGATGGAACGGCTTAGACAGATGCATCTCAATGGTATTTTAGCTGATGACATGGGGCTAGGTAAAACCCTCCAAGCGATTACTGCCGTCACTCAATATCAGAAAGAACATCCCGATTCTTTGTCGATTATTATCTGTCCTACATCACTCGTATATAACTGGAAAGAGGAGTTTACTAAGTTTAATCCCCGTTTAAAAGTTCTTGCTTTAGATGGTACACCACAAGAACGAAAGAAACTCCTTAATGAAGTTCATGATTTTGATATTGTCATTACCTCTTATAATTTGATGCAGAAAGATGTTGATATTTACAAGAAAATTCATTTTGCTTATGCTATTCTCGATGAAGCTCAGCATATTAAGAATCGCGGCACTCGCAATGCAAAATCTGTAAAAATGATCAAAGCAAAGCATCGCTTAATTCTTACTGGTACCCCAATTGAAAATTCTTTAGACGAGCTTTGGAGTTTATTTGATTTTTTAATGCCTGGTTTGCTCAGCTCTTACGATCGATTTGTGGAGAAATACATCCGTCATCCAGGGCAGGAGCGAACAGCCTGCTTGGAGGTCCTACGACGGAAAGTCTCTCCATTTATTTTGCGTCGTATGAAAAAGGACGTCATCACAGAATTGCCGCCGGTATCTGAAATCACATACCATTGTCACCTCTCCGGCGTGCAGAAAGACCTTTATCACTCTTATGCTCAGTCTGCTCGGGAAGAACTGTCGCAGATGGTAAAGAGCAATGGTTTTGAAAAGATGCAGCTCCATGTTCTTGCTACGCTGACGCGCTTAAAGCAGATTTGCTGTCACCCAGCGATCTTTGCCAAAGAGAATCCGGAATTAGGGGATTCTGCAAAATATGATATGTTGATGGAGCTTTTGCCCACTTTGATTGAAGGAAACCATAAAGTGGTGATCTTTAGTCAGTACACTAGGATGCTTGGCATCTTGCGCAATGACTTAAAAGAGCTGGGGATCCCTTTTGAGTACTTAGATGGGTCGAGCAAAAACCGGATAGCAATTGTAAAGAGATTCAACGAGGACCCTAAAATACCGGTTTTTTTAGTTTCGTTGAAAGCTGGAGGCACTGGATTGAATCTTGTTGGAGCAGATGTCGTCATTCATTATGATATGTGGTGGAATCCAGCAGTTGAAAATCAGGCAACGGATCGGGTGCATCGCATTGGACAGAAAAAATCCGTGTCATCATATAAGTTAGTCACCTTGAACACGATCGAAGAGAAAATTATCGAAATGCAAAACCGCAAAAAAGGGATCGTTAAAGAGGTGATTAATTGCGATGAAGAAGTCATTAGTAAACTGACTTGGGAAGAAGTCTTGGAATTGTTAAAAACGTAGATTGGGGTGTATTTGCGATGAGAAAAAAAAATCAGTTTAGTTTTAAAGACTTTGTCTCTAAGGGTCTTAGTAAACTCACTAAATTCCGTGGTGTCTTTTCTAATGATATTGGAATCGACTTGGGAACTGCAAATACGTTGATATTTGTCCGTGGAAAAGGAATTGTCTTGGCAGAGCCTTCTGTCGTCGCCGTTGATTCCCTCACCAATGAAGTGCTTGCCGTCGGTCATAAAGCTAAAGCGATGTTGGGGAAGACGCCACGTAAAATTCATGCCGTACGCCCAATGAAAGATGGGGTTATTGCCGATTTCGAAATCGCAGAAGGAATGCTTAAAGCTCTAATCAAACGCGTGACACCCGCACGTAGTTTGTTTCGCCCAAAAATTTTAATTGCTGTCCCCTCGGGAATCACTGGAGTGGAAAAACGAGCTGTGGAAGATTCCGCTCTACGTGCTGGAGCTCAGGAAGTACTTCTCATCGAAGAGCCTATGGCAGCTGCTATCGGTGTCGATCTACCCGTTCACGAACCTTCTGCAAGTATGATTATTGACATCGGTGGCGGTACGACTGAAATTGCTATTATCTCTCTTGGTGGTATTGTAGAATCTCGCTCTCTCCGTATTGCCGGGGATGAATTCGACGAATGTATTATTAACTACATGCGCCGCACATACAATTTGATGATTGGTCCACGTACCGCTGAAGAAATTAAAATGACCATCGGTTCGGCCTATTCGCTTGGTTCCAATGAATTGGAAATGGAAGTGCGCGGACGCGATCAGGTGGCGGGATTGCCGGTGACGAAACGAATCAATTCCGTTGAAATTAGGGAGTGTTTATCTGAACCGATTCAACAGATCATTGAATCAGTAAAACTTACGTTGGAGAAATGCCCTCCTGAGCTCGCTGCCGACCTTGTTGAACGAGGCATGCTGATAGCAGGCGGGGGAGCGTTGATTAAAGGGCTCGATAAAGCCTTGATTAAAGAAACTGGACTACCAGTCATTATAGCCCCAAATCCCCTGTTAGCCGTTTGTTTAGGAACAGGCAAAGCTCTTGAGCATCTTGAAAAATTTAAAAATTCTAAAGCTTTATTCTAATGGATTATTCTTTATTATTGTCTGGTGTTAAAAATCGAAAATTGCGTGCCTGGATCGAAGAAGTCGCTTCCCTCTGTCAGCCCGATTACATTCATCTTTGCGATGGCTCTGAAGATGAATATCAGAAGCTGTGTCAGCAAATGGTGGAGAGTGGGACTTTTACTAGGCTAAATCCAAAAAAACGACCTAATAGCTTCCTTGCCCGTTCCCATCCCGATGATGTTGCCAGAGTAGAAGAATGTACATTTATTTGTTCTAAAAAAGAGATCGACGCCGGACCAACAAATCATTGGCGTGAGCCCGAAGCAATGAAGGAAACGCTGAGAAAACTTTTTAATGGGTGTATGCGCGGGAGAACGCTTTATGTGATCCCTTTCAGCATGGGACCGCTTGGTTCTACAATCTCTCATATCGGTGTCGAAATAACCGATTCTCCTTATGTCGTTTGCAGTATGCGCATCATGACACGAATGGGATCTGCCGTTCTCGATCTTTTGGGAGAAGATAAGTATTTTGTCCCTTGTCTACATTCCGTTGGAGTTCCATTATCGCCTGGACAACCCGATGTTGCTTGGCCATTTAATAAAAATCAGTATATCGTTCACTTCCCGGAAGAAAGTGCTATATGGTCGTTTGGAAGCGGTTATGGAGGTAATGCTCTTCTTGGAAAAAAATGCTTTGCCCTTCGCATCGCATCCGTGATGGGACGAGACCAAGGGTGGCTGGCTGAACATATGCTTATCTCTGGAATTACTAACCCTGCTGGTGAAAAAAAATATATCGCTGCATCTTTCCCTAGTGCATGTGGCAAGACAAATTTAGCAATGCTAACCCCTACCCTGCCGGGTTGGAAAATGGAAACAGTGGGCGATGATATTGCTTGGATGAAGTTTGCACCCGATGGCACCCTTCGTGCGATCAATCCCGAAGCGGGTTTTTTTGGCGTTGCACCAGGCACTTCATATGCCTCGAATCCCAACGCGATGGAGTCTATTAAGGCTAATACTATTTTCACAAATGTCGCTCTTACCGATGATGGGGATGTTTGGTGGGAAGGAATGACCGAGCAAGCTCCCTCTCATCTGATCAGTTGGCGCGGTACCGACTGGACTCCTAATTCAAAGGAGAAGGCGGCACATCCCAATTCCCGTTTTACAGCTCCAGCTTCTCAATGTCCCGTGATCGATAAAGCATGGGAGGATCCTGCAGGAGTGCCTATTTCGGCTATATTGTTTGGAGGACGCCGTTCTTCTGTTGTACCATTGGTCTGTGAAGCCTATAATTGGGCGCACGGCACCTTTATGGGGGTGAGCGTCTCGTCAGAAACGACCGCTGCAGCTGCTGGTGAAGTTGGTAAGCTGCGTCATGATCCATTTGCGATGCTTCCCTTTTGTGGTTATAACATGGGTGATTATTTTAATCACTGGCTCGAAATTGGAAAAAACAGAGACCCCTTGAAATTACCGCGCATTTATTTTGTTAACTGGTTCCGCAAAAGTGCCGATGGTAAGTGGCTGTGGCCGGGATTTGGAGAAAATAGCCGCGTGTTAAAATGGATACTAGAACGCTTGATGGATAAGGCCCAAGCAACTGATAAGTACATTGGATGGGTGCCCACTCCTGAAAGTTTAGATCTCTCTGGATTGTCCCTAGCGCAGGGTGCATTGGAAAAACTTCTCGATGTCGATAAAGAAGAATGGCTTCAAGAAGCAAATGAGATGCACCATTATCTTAAATTATTTGGGGATCGTCTCCCAGCGCAAATTACCAATGAAGTTCAACAGTTGAAGGAGCGGCTTGTGTGATGCAACCTTTAGGTTATATTCGCAAGTTGACAACAGCTCTAATTCTTAGTGGGGCTTTTAATGTCCTATTGTTGATTTTTATTTTTTACTTGATGTTGGGAGATCGCCCTCCCATTCCTTATTGCGAGCTGAAGCCAGCTACTGCACAAGAGCAACTCAGTCCCCTTGCTATCGATCACAGCAATCATGAAGTCATTCGTTATTTTAGAAAAATGTCCTTTGAATGGTTAGTGGCTCGATTGAATCATGCACAGCTGGTTGAAAATGGGTACACGCAACGCGACTTAGCTTTAGCATGTCTTGTCGCTTTCCATCATTTTGATGTGGAGCGGGCTTTAGCTTCTTTTCCGTCAACAGGACAAAAACGTCTTCTTAATTATGGTAAATTTAGCGATGGACGCCCCGCTGAGTTGACAGTCTATCTTGGCCTCTCTGAAAAACAGTATGAGGCAATACGTTCTTTTGCTCTCACCGAACGGTGGCCGTTAACGACTAAAGGCCTATTTTTAACATTGCGCAAGCAACAGGCAGGTCAGAGAGAGAAAACACTTGAACATGCATTCTATATGACTCCTGAATTTCTCGTTGTCGAATTGCTGTTTAATCGCAATCCAGTGGCAGTTGATAAAGAAGAATTGCTTAATATGCTTGTAGAGGGTTCTTGGGCAATGTTAAATCGGTTTGTGGATCAACAGAAAGTTTCTCAGGATTTATCTTCGGCAAGAAGGCAACAACTGCTTCTCGATTATATGCAGGCACATTCCAAGTCTGCAGCTCGGGTGATATTGAAAACAGATGGATTGTTTGCAGTTTCTAAGCTCGATGACAAGCGGGTGATGATGTTGCTTGAATTGCTAGATGAAAAGACTCCTGAAAGCGAAGCTTTTGCCCTCTCTTTGTTGGTCAGTCCCCGCTCTGATCAAGTGTGGAACCTAGCTGCAACGCGCCTTTACCAATATGCAGGGGAGTCCCCTCCAGAAGTTGAATTCTATCATGCTGCATTGCGACGGTTTGTCCCTGAAAATTCTGGTTTGTTACCAAAGGAAAAGGCCCCTGTTACTGTTTCTGTTGTTCCGCCAATTATTCCTCCATCTGTAAAGCAGAAAGAGACTACTGCTAAATCATCTTCTTCAATTCAGGTAAAATCGACACCTGTTAAGCCTAAAGCGAATGAAGTTGCTGCTAATAAAGGGACTAAACCGATAACAGAGAAACGAGATCGTTTATATATGGTTCAAGAGGGGGATTCCCTTTGGAAATTATCTCGTCGCTTTAATGTCAATGTAGAAGAGCTGAAGTCTTACAATCAGTTGACTTCGCCGGTGCTGCGCCCAGGAAGCTATCTCAAAATCCCTTATGATAAGGATAAAATAAAATAACAGGATAGGCAGGATCGGCTTCGCCGGCAGGATATGGTTATATCCTGCCGGCGAAGCCGATCCTGCCTATCCTGTTATTTTGTCTTTGTTTTATTTTTTCTTTGATTCGTCAGCGGCTTTATTAGCTTCTTCTTTGTCTGTTGCTGGCTTATCTGTCTTATCTGCTGATTTATCTGTCTTTTCTTTTGTTTCTTCTGGCTCTGGAGCGCCACATCCATCGAGATTTTTGCAGGTGGCTTTGGCTATTAAATGCTCCATATTCAACGAATTGTGATCTTCTATCCCGACTAGACTATTTTGAGAAAGCATGGCTAATCCGCTGGCAAGTCCTAAAAGAGCTATCTTGCTAAATTCTTTTTTTTTCATTGTGTTTCCTTGTTAGAAAAATCCATCCCTATGAAGAGATGGATTTTTATTTAATCAGATGATTATTTTTTCATTTGATCTTGGTTCATTGCATTTGGATCATTGGGTTTTGGTGCTTCTGGCATTGTTTCTGGCATTGGCTTGCTGTTATCAGCAGTAAAGCCAGGTTGTCTTCTTGTTGAACAAGAATTAGAAGATTGGTTTTGATAGCGTCCGCTATCTGAAGTTTCCCACTGAGTATATACCCCGTTTTGTGGTTGATTATTTTGTGATCCGTGTCTAGCACTACAGTTATTGGCTACAGGATTATTTTTTTGTGCACCACCGCAACTATTGCTTAGCTTTGACTGTGCTTTACAGCCATTAGTTGGAGGAGGTGGTGGCGTTTGTCCTTTGCAGCCATCTTTTGCTTTGCAACTATTGTCTTGGGGCATATTGTCGTTATTTGGGACATCTCTTGATGCTTGGTTGTTTTTATCTTTGTATCCTTTACAACCGTTTTTACCCCCACAGCTACCTGCTATTTTTTGTGAGTTTGTCCACGAATCACTTGGCTGTGGATTGGAATTAGGTGCTGCATTACCTTGAGAAGCGAGCATTGTGCCGCCGGCGATTCCCATCAGAATGACTTTTTTCATGTCTAATTTTTTCATGTTTTGCTCCTTTAAATTTAGTTAGCTTTTTCTTTAAGGCCTGTTAAAATCTTTGGTAACATAGATGCTCCGAAAAAAACAAGCTTTTTTTTGCTTATTTTTTTGTTTCTTAAAGTCCGAAAAGAGCTTCCTCGAAAAAAGGCGACAAAAAAACATTTTTCGTGTATAATTTAGTAATTATTAAATTCAACTGTTTAGATTATGATTTTTTTATTTTCTGTAGCCCTTATTTGGGTAAGTCATTTTCTTGTCGATGTCATGATTGGGATTTGGCCTGTTTATAAGACCTTAGCGAATTTCGATCTCGCTATTGCCGGCCTGATCGGCGGGGGATGTGTTTTTTTAGGGGAAGGACTTCAAATTGTATTCGGTTCTCTTAGTGATCGCGGTTATCGTAAGGCATTGATCTTTGGCGGGCTATTAGCTTCTACGGCCAATGCCTATCTCATCTATACCGATTCCTATCTGGGAATTTTTTTCCTTTACCTTCTTACTTGTATGGGTTCTGGTGCCTTTCATCCTGCCGCGGCAAGTTTAATGGGCGATCTTTCCCCATCAAAGGCGGGGGTCCTCATCGCCATATTTTCATCCGGAGGAGCTGTTGGCATGGCGATTAGTCAGCTGGCATTTACTCAGGTAGATTTCTTCTTTGATGGTCAGACGTTTTGGCTTGCCCTCCCCGCGATAATGGTCGTTTGCCTAGCTCTCTGTTGTCAAGTGGGCAGTCAGCCCGCTGTTACTGCAGCGGCACAAAAAGGGGAATTTAGCTTAAAAATCATCGGTAGATTTTTTCAACACCGCCCTCTTCGCATGCTTTATTTTTCCCAGGTTTCTAATATGACGATGCTTTGGGGGATGCTTTTTCTCCTTCCTGATTTCCTTCTCAGCCGTGGTTATGATTCTTGGATTTCTTTTGGAGGAGGACACTTATTTCTTGTTATTGGAAGTGCTTTGATGATGATTCCGGCCGGGTATTTGGCAGATCGCTACTCGAACCGCTCTGTGATTATCTTTGCTACGGCTATAGCTGCTGTGTTATTTTATTTTCTGTTGATGACACCAATGCTCAGCAATGTTGCAGTGTTAGCTCTTCTCTTCTTTTTAGGAGCGGCCTTGGGCGCTGTCAATCCAGTGTCTGTGACTTTAGGTACGATATTCGCTCCCAATCACAAAGGAGCGGTGAGCGCATTTACGATGGGACTTGTGTGGTGTGTCTCCCAGGGAATAGGACAGAGCGGTGGAGGATTTTTAGCTACCTGTTTCATCGATGATGCCCCCGCAAAGGCCTTGGCCATACTAGGGGGCATGTTTGCCGTTGGATTAGCAGCTGCAAGTCAGCTCCCATCATCGGAGTCTAGGGCCATAATGGTGGCTGAAACAGGGTAGAGCTGTGAAAAAAATGAAAATAACAGGATAAGCAGGATCGGCTTCGCCGGCAGGATATAGAACTTTCCTATCCTGCCGGCGAAGCCGATCCTGCTTATCCTGTTATTTTCTTATAAAAATTATGCAAATAAGGATTTGTTAAATGTTTCGGTGTAGCACCTCTGGCATCTCAAATACTTTTATATATCTGCTTTTTGTCTCATCTGCGTTGTTGACAACTGAAAATCATGTGCATGCAGCCGTTCAAAATGCCCCACAAGAAGCCCTCTTTCCGACGACATTGCGCACGCGTCAGCCGAATTGGCGATTGAGTGTGATAGAAAAATTCGCCGATCAAACTCCGAAGAAAGTATTGTTTTTTGAACCTACCCCCGGAAGTGATCGCGATATCCCCGTTAAACTTATTCAATATCGGCCTAATGGTAAAATGTATGTGGAAACTGATGTTATTCCCTCTTCAACAGGCTTCATTCTTCATGGTCCCTCTATCGTTTATAATGAGGAAGGGGGAGTAGAGGCGGCTCTTTTTTATAACAAAGGAATCGTTGTCGATGTCATTAAGACCTACTACACTAACGGTCTTCTTCATTCCAGTATTTCGATTAAAGATGGACTCTATTCGGGAAAGATGGAACGGTATTATCAACATGGAAGTCTTTTGGAATCGGCTTATTTTCTTGAAGGAAAGCAGTCGGGCGATCGGATGACATTCTACCCATCAAATAAAAAATCCTCTTTTAGCCGGTACAAAAAAGGATTATTAGTAGGAGAATCGCAAGAGTGGCATCCTAACGGACAACTAAAATCCTCTATGCTCCATGCTCAAGGTCTTCTAAACGGACATCGTAACCGCCCAGCTCTGACTCGCTATCATGCTAATGGCACTGTAGAGGAAACCCTCGATTTTCTTCGGGGACAACCCATAGGTCCCCATATCACTTACTATTCTGATGGCAAAGAGAGCTATCGAGTGAACTACGTTCTTGGAAAGAAGCACGGATTCGAACGTAGTTTTTCAGAAACGGGAGCCCTTCTTAGTGAAGGAGAATACATCGCGGGTAAGCCTGTGGGACGTCATGTCAAATTTTTGGACGGCGCTCTCATTTATGAAGCATTCTATGATCGTCAGGGACACCTTAAGGAGCCTATTAAAGAATTTTATCCTGATGGAAGTAAAAAAGCTGAATATGTTGTTGTCGATGGTCTTCTCCATGGTGATTTTTTGGAGTGGCACCCCAATGGAGCCTTCCACAGGAAGTACTTTTACAATCAAGGCGATTTTGAAGGGATCCAAGAGGAATTTTTTGATAATAAAGCCAAAAAATTGCGCGTAGAATATAAAAACAAGTGCAAACAGGGACTTTATGAAGAATGGTATCTGAGTGATGCAAATGAAAAAGAGAAGCAAAAAATATTGGTGGCCTATGATCAGGGAGTGCGGCACGGAATGGCATTCACTTGGTATGAAAATGGACAAAAAGAAAGCGATGCGATGTATCAGGAAGGAGATCTTGAAGGGCTTTTTCAAGAGTGGTATGAAGATGGTATATTAAAAACGAGTTTTTTGTACAAAAATGGACTGCAGCACGGTCCACAATCGGAATGGTATGACAATGGTTCGTTGCGTTATGCAGCTCAATTTGTAGAAGGACATCAAGAGGGGGCAGAAGAACTTTATTATCGAGATGGAACTCCCCTAAGAAGAGCTCATTATGTACAAGGTAAACTCGATGGGGAATGGGTAAGTTATTATGAGGGAGGCTCCACCAAAGAACGTTTTTATTTTTCAGATGGAGTGCCAGTAGGAGAACACAAGACCTATTACTCGACGGACAAAATTTCTCGTTTGATCAATTATCAAGATGGAAAAATGAACGGAGAACAAAAAAGTTACTATCCGAATGGGCAAATCCATGTCTTGATGAATTATAAAAATGGAGTTTTACACGGAAGAAAAGCTCTTTGGGACGAACAAGGTACATTGCTTGAAGAGGCTTATTATGCCGATGGAGGACTTGAAGGGCGTGTTTTTGCGATGAAGAGCGATGGAAGCGAAGTGATCCACCACTACAAAAATAATCACCTTTCAGGACTGCATCAAATTTTCTTCCCACCTAATAATGAACTAGGAAGGGTTTTAGCTCTTGAAGCCACATATCTTAATGGACTTTTAGAAGGAGAAGTATCGGAATATACTCCTGCTGGAGTAAAAATCAGCAGCACTTTTTATGAAAAAGGATTGAAGGAAGGTGTTGCTACCGTTTATTCCGCTGAGGGCAAACCCTATATTTCGGCTCAATTTCACCACGACAATCAAAATGGCATGGCTTATCAGTATTTCCCTAATGGTCAGATTAAAAAACAGGTCCTTTTTATCGATGATTTAAAGGAGGGTGAGGAGAAAACTTTCTATCGCAATGGACAAGTTGCATCTAGTGTTCATTACTCCAAAGGGGTTTTAGATGGTCCTAGCATGCAGTGGAACCAGAAGGGAATTCTCGTCTTTGAAGCCTACTATCAACAGGGTAACCGCCATGGCAAATTCAATAAGTATGATGCCAACGGGGATCCTATTCTACTCCAAACTTATGTCGATGATAACCTCGTCGAAAAGCAGAAACTTTAATGATTTAAACGCAAAGACGCAAAGGCGCAAAGAGGGGGGGCAGCCTTCGGCTACCTTAATAATCCTAGAAACGGCAGTTCAAATGGGTCAGATATGCTGAGATTTTGATGTGGGGGCGTTTTTGGGGAAATTTGACATCACCCAGTTGGTGAGGCGAATTTTCCCAAAAATGCCATCCACATCAAAAGGTCAGCGTAGATGGCCCATTTTAACTGCCGTTTCTAGGATAATAGGTAGCCGAAGGTTGCCCCCTTCTTTGCGCCTTTGCGTCTTTGCGTTTAAATTTTAAAATAGAAATTCTGTTAAAATCTACCGCCAACACCAAATCCCAATTTTATGCCGCTAAGGTCGGCGTCGTTTCTCTCGATAAATGGTGCGTCTGGGTCGTTGCTATTGGAATTGTGGAAGTTGAATTTTTGATAAGCGTAATCCAGAAAACCCTCGAAAAATAGGCAGTCGGTGTAAAAGTAGTAAACACCCAATTTTGCTGTTCCACCCCATGCGTCTTTTCTAATGTGTTTACGGGAGGACGCTGCGTGGTCTTCAGTTCTAAAGAAACTGTATAGCGCGCCACCACCGATGTAAGCTGTAAATCGATCACAAATAGGAAATAGGTAATTGACTCCAAAACCGAGTGGCAATAGACTTAAAGCTGTTTTATTATGGCCACCCAAAGAATGTCCATTGCTCCATATATACTCCAAACTGATCCAGGGTTGAAAATTGCACCACGTAGTTGCTAATTGGATTTCAAAGTCAGGCAGTGCGTCGCCGTAAATTTCAGAGACGCGTGAGTTAAGCGGAAAATAACCAGATATTTTGGCTTCAATAGTTATATCGTGATAGCAACACAATAGCTCTTGATAGGGATCACAGCATTGGAATGGGTCGTAACAAACGATCCCTGTTTGGTTTGTATAGTCAGCCTTCACAACAGAAGGCTGAAAAGAAACCATTAGAAGAAAAAGAAAACTTGCGATTTTTTTCATTATACACTCACTATGTTAATTATATTTTCTTTTTAACAAAATAGATTATTTAATGTAAATAATTTTGTGTAGCGAAGAACGCCCTGTTTTGCGGGAGTTCTCCAGTTTAAGATGTTGCAAATCACCTGGATCCAGTGTCACCCCGGTGCTCTCTTCAATAAAAAGTAACCCGTTAGGCTTAAGTAGCGAAGGGGAAGTTTTATCAATAATTTTAAGAACTTGAGTGCTGTATAAAATTTCGTTTTTTGAGTCTTCTAGCATCGTCTCGTAGGGAGGATCGACATAAATAATATGATAGCTAAAACCCATTTTAGATAATTTATAAAGCATATCAAAAACATCGCCATGTAAAATTTTTGTCTTGTTTTTAATACCAAGTAAATCGATATTTTTTTGTATGCATTGGATGCTTTCTCGACTACTATCTACAAATGTCGCTGAGGCTGCACCGCGACTTAATGCTTCTAATCCCATCGCTCCTGAGCCTGAGAAAAGATCGAGAAAATGAGCCCCTTCAATGTCGTTTTGACAGATATTAAACAAGGTTTCGCGAAGCCGACCCGATGTAGGGCGTGTGTCGAGCCCTTTGGGCGTTTGTATTTTTCTGCCTTTATACAGTCCTGAAAAAATGTGCATAGTCACTCAAAAGGTCTATTCTTATGGCAGCCATAGTTTTTAATTAAGCTGTCAATGCGTTCGTAGTGGTGTTTTTTAAGTTCTTCGTAGACTCTAAGCCCTTTGGCATTCATCCCTTGTTGGAAATAAAGAGTGCCCAATTTGTACAGGTTATCTTTATCATTTGGAAGGAGACGTTGAATCGTTTCATATTCAAGGATCTCTTCCAAAGGCATTTGCATGTCGTGGTAGCTATATGCAAGTTGGCTATGCACCCAAGGGTCATCGGGAGCGAACTCTTCTAGAATTTTAAATTCTTCGATAGCATTTTCTGCTGTTTCTTTAAATTTATCGTCGAACGTATCGTTGTATTTATTTGCAGGAATCCATCGTTCATCATCATATCCTTCCATTTTTCTTGGGTCGATGTAAAGTCCAGAAAGCATAACATAGGCATTTGCCAGGCTGGCGTGTGCTTGAAGGCTTATTGGTTGGGCTTTGACGAGTTTGACATGTTCTTTGACAGCTTCTTTAAGAAGCTGTTCCTTTAATAGATGGATATCTGCCCAGTGGAGCCAACAACTTAACCGCTCTGTCCATGGCGTTAGAAAGGAAAGCCACGAAAGGGGACGGTAGTAATTGTATTCGCGTGCGTGAAGTTTATTGGCAAATTTGCAGTAAGCATTGGCTAAAGCAGTGTAAAGCTCTTCCTCTTTTTTTTCGTCATTTTGCCGTTGTAAAAGGTTTTTACACGCCTCCACATAGCGATTTTTAATCGATCTAAGCTGTTCTGGTTTTTTTGTTTGAAAGTAAATTCGCAGGGTAAAATAGGCAAAGAAAGTGAAAAAAACAACAGCTAAGCCAAAAGCTAATATCAGAGATTGTGCAAGAATTGTAAAAAATAGAAATAAAAGAACAATCTCAGCGGCACATAGGGTAACGAAAAACAGATTAAAGAGGACATGGCGAAAAATAATTCGATCAACTTCGGAAAAAAAAGGGTCTAAAACGCAGTTGAGCTGGTCATAATAACTTGACTTCTCATCTAGAGGGGGAGGAGATGTTTGAAAAAGTGAAGGCATAGTTAGGTTGTATGTAAATAAAGCCGATTATGCCAGAAATCTAGTGGTCTTTTCCATAGGTTTTTTTACTTAATGGGTAAATGGGGGGGGCGATTAAAAGTGTAGGTTGATAAAATACGTAGCGTAGTTGATTACTATGTAGAGCATTCTCCATTTCTACACGAAGCGTTTGGAGTGTGAAAGCGAAAGAGGGCTTTCGCACTCCAAACGCTTCGCGTGGTAAAAAAGCTCTTGGGCATAGGTGAGAACCTACGATCCATATATCTTTTACTATGTAGAGCATTCTCCATTTCTACGCGAAGCGTTTGGAGTGCGAAAGCCCCCTTTCGCTTTGTTATTTAAGGTGAAGCGAAAGAGGACTTTCGCCAAACGCTTCGCGTAGCAACAGAAAAATGTTGTAACGTGGTCTAAACCTTAACCCAAGATGTTTTCGCTAGGCTGCTTTCAGGTAAACTGCTATTCGAGTATTGAGGAGTTGGATCAATGTTTTGTAAATGGGGTTGGTCTTCTACGGATGAAATGTGGTTTTCATTATTTTGTTCCGTTGAAAAGTCTCTGGTTACTGGCTCCGAAGCAGGTTTGTCTTCAGAGGACTTTTGACCATTAAAGGCGTCACTGAAAATTTTTCCTGGGGCCTCGCTCTGCTGCTCCGTTGAGGAGTCGATAAAGTCTACGCTTTGTTGCCCTTCTGAGGGTTCAACAGGGGCCTCTTCTTGTTGCGCTGGTTCTAAATTATCATCCGGATTTAAGATCGGCTGATTAGCCGCATCTGAAACGTCGGTGTATCCAAAAGATGAAGCAACTGCAGGTGGGGGTGCGACGTCGACTGTTGTTGGTTCTGGTGATGGTGTAGTTGAAGTGGCGATGGTACGAGAAGATATTAGGCGCATCGCGAATTCGTCTATAGAATCACCATCAGGGGTTGTCCATCCTATAGCAGGTGAAGGAGGGGGAGCAACGTCCATTGGTGTTAGCTGCGGTAATTGTGCATTGGGATAGTACTTTCTTACAAGCTCTTCCCACGTTTCGATTGCGGGTATAGTATGGCCATCAGAAGATTTCGCATCTATTATTGAAATGGCGTTGCCATCAGGATACGTAAAAGGAAGAGGAGGGGTGCACATTGGATTAATTCCGCCAATAGCTCCCGCTGCTCCCACTGTTCCGAAGCATGCAGACAATATGTTTGCAACGGTGCTAGGGACAGCGGTTGCAACATTTTTCGCTGTATTTACCAACGGATCTGCCGGTATATCAGAAGGGTCTACTGGTATTCCCGTGAAATAATGCATAGCAACAGGAATGACAACAACAGCTACTGTTGCAAATACAATTCCCATGATAGCTAAAGTCCTTGGAGTTACCCAGGATATTTTTTTGTCTTTTAATGTCGGAACTGCGTCTGAATCTGCGGTTTTAAATTCGCTTGGGGCAGGGATTTCATTGATGACTTCGGCTGTTGTCGGTGTTTTTTCTGATATTGTTGCTGGAGGTGTCTCTTCTGATATTATTGGAAGTGCTTCAGAGGTTGTTGTTGGGGTTAAAGACTCGGCTGGAGCGGTGCATGGATCTTCCGGCAATAGTGGAGTTTCTTCATCTACTACTGGTTCTTGTGAAACTGGTTCATACTCCATAGCAATCCGATCTTCTGGCAATTCTGGAGTTTCTTTACCTATTACTGGTTTTTGTGAAACTGGTTCATATTCCATAGCAATCCGATCGACTGTTCTTGCGTCTTCTGCGAGTTTTTCGAATAGTTCTTGTTCTGTAATAAGTTTGCTAATTTTTGCAAAAAGTTCAGTTCCTTCATGCTTGCGGTCTTTGTCTTCAAAGCGTTTAATAGAAATAGCGTGTAACGTTAATGCACTGACGAAATGTTGTTTTGGGTTAACTTCTTCAAGAATAGATGTGAGGTGGGTTAACACATAGGTTTTATCTGTTCGGTTTGTAAATCCAACAAAACCTCTAATGGATTCGAATAGCCACCTAAAAAAGCTAGCGGAATCTATTACGCCATCATCATAACAAACTAAGGTGGCCTCATCATTGATTGCAAGAGCAACCAATTGATTAACTTTTTCTTGGTTAGAATAATAAGTTACTGATAGATCTCTTGGTATTGATGTCATATTAAACCTCTTGTTGTTTTTTATATTAATTGACTAAAGCTGCTACTATACATAGTTTAAGTATTTATTGCAAGAGTAATTTTTTTTATGTAATTTTTTTATTTTTTTAATTTTGAACTGGTTGAGGATTTTTGAATTTGAGTTCTTCCTGATGAAATGTAAGAAGCCCTGAGAATACGATGGCTGCTGACACATAAAAAGGCCATGTGACGACTTCCCCTAGGTAAAGCCATCCAAAAAGGGCAGTAAATAGGGGAGTGACAAAACCTGCAAATGACATGAAGGTAGCAGAGTATCGCTTTAGAAGAAATCCATATAGGTTATAGCAGATTAGGTTAGAGATAATGATTAACAGAACCGTGCATTCAATATAGGGGATGAATTCTGTGACGGGAATGGGATTCCACGATTCCACGCAAAAAGAGTGGGTGAGAGCCATAAGTCCCCCCAGCGACATACTGACCCCATTTGCCATAAATGGGGAATATCCGTTTTCTTTTACTAGCTGACTGAGGAGTATCCATCCATAGACAGCACACCCTGCAGCCATCATCACCGCGACTTCTGCCCATGAAAGGAAAAATAGGTGCCCAGTCTGTTCTTCAGTCGATGTTTGGTGAAGTAAAATGGGAATAAATCCCGAAAAACCAATGACTAGTCCCAACCATTTTTTCATATTCATTTTTTCAGAAAACATGTAGTAGGAAAGGAGGGCCGAGAGAAATGGAGATAGGCTATAAATAAAACATGTTTTAAATGAGGTCAGGTACTTTAATCCCCAAAATTCAAACACATTTGTTAAGTAAATATTAAATAATGCTAAGCGGAAAAATCTCCAGAAATGAGATTTGTTAAAGTTAAAGGATTGTTTGTTGACTACATATTCATAGCTGAGCATAAGCACTCCAGCGATTAACATGCGAGAACCGACAAGGAAGAAAGGTTCGGAATACCCCAATGCTATTTTTGCAATCGTGAAAACACTGGCGAAAAGGGCATATAGCAAAATGACTAATGACATAGATTATCCAATGTTAATTTCAAGCTCGGGCCACAAGTATAATCTTTTTGAAGATAAAAAGAAATATGAAATTTTGCTTTCTTATTTCGTATCCAAATGTGTATAGTACTAAAGTGCTATAATTCTACGCGAAGCGTTTGGAGTGCGAAAGCCCCCTTTCGCTTTGTTAATAGAAAAGCGAAAGGGGGCTTTCGCACTCCAAACGCTTCGCGTAGAAACAAAGTCATTATAAAAATAAAAAAAAACCAGTGTGAATGCCGATGAAGTACTCTGTTGTGATTCCATTAAAAAATGAAGAAGAAAATATCATCGATTTAATTGAAGAGCTTGAGCCCATCATGAATAAGTTAGGAGAGCCATGGGAGCTCGTTTGTATCGATGATGGCTCCACAGATGGCACCCTCGCTATTCTCTCCGACATTGCAAAGAAAAAAACTTTTATCCGCATTCTCGCTTTTGATCGCAATTATGGGCAGTCGTGTGCCTTTGACGCTGGCTTTCGAAAGGCTTCGGGCGAGTGGATCATCACTCTCGATGGAGATAGACAAAACGATCCGGCAGATATTCCAAAGCTTCTAGTTTGGACGGATACTCACGATCTTATCTGTGGTCGACGGGTTAATAGACGCGATCCGTGGCATAAAAAATACACTTCTAGACTCGCTAACTTTGTTCGCAGTCGCTTTTGTGACGATGGAGTTAACGACACCGGCTGTTCGTTGAAAGTCTATCGCAGGAGCTGTTTTGATAAAATTAAACTTTATAAAGGGATGCACCGTTTTCTCCCAGCTCTATTTAAAATTGAAGGGTTTCGCGTCGTTGAGTCTCCTGTGAATCATAGAGAACGATTGAAGGGACAAACCAAATATAATTTTATCAATCGTTCTTTTAATACCATTGCCGATATGTTAGCGGTGAGATGGATGAAAAATCGACATCTTAACTATCGGATTGATAGAGATTTCCCATGAGCGATGTGTGGAGAGAGTTTCTTTATCCGTTGGGATTTTTATCTGCTATCGCTTTTGGCAGCCGGGTAATCATTCAGTGGTTAATTAGTGAGGCTAAGGGAAAAAGCTCGGTGACTCCCATTTTTTGGCGTCTGTCAATTTTTGGGAATGTTTTTCTCGCTCTGCATGCTTTTATCCAAATGCAATTTCATGTCTGCCTCATTCAAGCATGTAGCACGGTGATTTCATGGCGTAATTTAAATTTGATGCAGCCATTATCCCGTCGCGTTTCGACCTCGCGCACCATTTCTATTTTGTTGACGACTGCAGTTTTGACAGCATTGGCGTTTGCCATACAGGGGTATTTGTCTTTTGATGAATTCCATGATTGGTTTCGCATTCCGATAGCCCCTTGGCAGTCGGGAAAGATGGTTGACCTCTCTTACTGGTGGCATGGGTTTGGTTTTGTGGGCATCATTCTCTTTAGCAGCCGATTCTGGTTGCAATGGTGGTGTGCTGAAAGAGATCAAGAAAGTCATTTGGGCGCCTCTTTTTGGTGGGTGAGCCTCGTTGGCGAATCCATTTGTTTGATCTACTTTTTACGTATCAACGATCCGGTGAATTTTATTGGTCCCCTGTGTGCTTTAATTCCCTATGTGCGTAATTTGGTATTGATTTATCGGCCGCGTCAGAAACAACAGGTTTAGTATATGACTAAGGCTTCATCTAGACTATTTATTTTTGCAGGGGAAAAGAGTGGTGATCTCCATGGAAGCTATTTGGTAAAGGCCTTAAAGACTCTTTGTCCTTCAATCCTTATTGAAGGCGTCGCTGGTCCTAAAATGAGAGATAGCGGGGTGATTGATGGTGTTGTCAATGGCATCAGAATGGAAAATTTTGAAGTGATGGGCTTTTCTGATGTCATCTGTGCCCTTCCAAGGCTCTGTCGCTATTTTTATCAAGTGAGAAATTACATTCTCTTAAAGCAACCTCAGGCAGTTGTTTTGATTGATTACCCAGGGTTTAATTTGCGGCTGGCCAAAGCACTTCGCAAAAAAGGGTATAAGGGTAAAATCATTCAGTATGTATCTCCTTCTGTATGGGCCTGGGGGAAGCATCGTATTGAGGGAATGGCGAACACTCTCGATTTGTTGTTAACTATTTATCCATTCGAGGCTGAATGTTTTGCGGGGACCCATTTAAAAGTGGAGTATGTTGGCAATCCATTATGTGAATATATTAAGGAATACCAATACCATCGAGATTGGAAGCAATCTGTAGGCATTTCTTCGACAGCGTCGTTAGTCGCTCTTTTTCCGGGAAGTCGTCGAGGTGAAATTGAGCGCAATCTTCCTTTACTATTGGAAACAGCAGCTTTGATCAAACAGCGTTACCCCGATATTGTCTTTGGTATTTCTTGTGTCGATTCATCATTGATGTCTCAAGCGGGATTTGATGAGTCTTTTGTCTCGGTTCCTAGAGAATATACTTACGAACTGATTAGGGATAGTCGCACAGCGATTGCCAAAGGGGGAACCATTACTTTGGAATTGGCACTTCAAGGATGTCCTACAGCAGTATTTTATAAAGTCACTCGTTTAAATCGCTTTTATGCCAAATACATTTTAAAAGTCCGTTTGGCTTATTTTTGCATTGTCAATATCATTGCCAATAAAGAGGTGTTTCCCGAGCTGATTGTAAGAGAGGTTACTCCTTCCTGCTTGGCAGCTGATTTTTTTAGGTTGCATGTCGATGGTGAAGAACGTGCTAGGTGCCTTGCAGGTTGTCATGATGTCCGTGAGTTGCTTGAAGGACATGATAGTAGTATTGCCGCCGCCACAGCCATAAAAATGGAAATTGAATGTGTTTCGGTATAATTTTAACGTTATGCATAAGAGTTTAAACGCAAAGACGCAAAGGCGCAAAGATGGGAAAGGAGCTTGCTAACCTCAGAAATAAAAAATAACAGGATAGGCAGGATCGGCTTCGCCGGCAGGATATGCAAAATAGGAATTGCTATCCCCATAAATAGATGAGAACAGGATATTTAAGTAGCATTTTTAAGATCCTCGCAAGCTCGGATCTTAAAAAAAAATCATTCTAAATGGGGCCCCCGGGGCCCCATTTAGAAGGATTAATTGATTGCTGAGCTTGCGAAGCAATCACTTATTTTTTATTCTCTAAAACCGACATCAATTATCCTGCCGGCGAAGCCGATCCTGCCTATCCTGTTATTTTTTATTCTGAGGCCAGAAAGTTCTTTTCCTATCTTTGCGCCTCTGCGTCTTTGCGTTTAAATTTTTTATGAATGGCATTGAAATTACGGGTTTTATTAACCTGCATTTTTGATTGCATTCATGTTAAATTATGCAAATAAAGGATTGGTTAAGTCCATGTATAAAGCATTTAAAACACGTTTCGTTCCTTACATCATTGCTTATGCCATTAAATTTGTGTTATCGATTCTCATGCGCACTTGTCGCATCGAAATACAAGGGCTTAACCATCTAGTTAACAGTGCAAAAGATCATCCGTGCATTTTAATGCTTTGGCATAATCGGATGGTTGTTTTACCTGTAATTTTGTCTAGGTACACGAAGAAGCTTATTTATACAGCTGTGATTAGCAAGAGCAAAGACGTCGATTTTCTGGCGCGTTTTACCTGCAGTTATCCCAATGGACGTGTGTTGCGAGTGCCCCATCAAGTACGCCATCAGGCCCTTAGTGAAATTGTGCATCGATTGAAGACGACGCGTGAAATCATGATGATTACCCCAGATGGCCCGCGAGGTCCATTCTTTGTTGTTAAACCTGGAATTGTTTTTGCTGCTAAGGAGACAGGGGCTTATATTGTCCCTTTTTCTTGGGAGGCCGACCGCACATGGGAATTGAAGACACGAGATCGCATGATGGTGCCAAAGCCATTTGCTAAAATCAAGGTGAAATTTGGAGAGCCCATTACAATTCCTGCTGATGTCACAGGGGATTTGTCTCAAGAAACAGTTTTGTTGCGCAATGCATTATTTTCGATATAAAAGAATTCTCTCTTTTGGGATAATAAGGGAAACCCGTAAGAGCAATCATGAGACTCGGATTTTCATTTTCACGTTATAGCATGTTGTGGAAGGTAATTGCGTGTTATCTTTTGCCGATGGCTGCTTTGATTTTTTTTGAAGATAGCTGGAATTTTGTCCGTTTATGGTTATTCTTGTCTCTTTGTGGAACCCTTGCCTTGTTTTTAATGATGGTCCGTTATGCAGTTGTTTCTCGTTCAGGAAACCACACTGCCCCTCCTTTACCTTCTTTTGTACCTCCTTCTTCAAATGAAGAGACGATAGAGAACCAGAGACTAAAAGCGAAAGTCGAGGAGCTTGATCAAGAGCTGCAGCAACGCTTTCTCGATATTCAACAAAAAAATTTAAATACCGAGCAATTCGCCGCTGAATTGAACGAACAACGTACGATTAATGCCGAGCAACTGAGTCAATTGGAACGGCAGCAAAAGCAAATTAGAGATCTGCAAGGAATTATAGCCGAACATAGGGCAATGATTGAAAAACGGCAGCAACAGATCGTTCAACTTGAAACCAAAGTTGGCGACCTAACTTATGAAATCAAGACATTGCTTAAACTCGCAGAAGCTCATAGCAGCACACTCGAATCAAAACCTCTAGAGGATACGACATTTCCTCCTCCACAACCGTTTCAACCTAGTCTTTCCGTTTCCGAAGAAACACCTCAAATTTCGTCGAATAAGCAAATCCAAAGCTCTGAAGAGGCTTCCATCCAGCTGAAACGTTGTCTGGATACTGCACAAAAAATGACTGGCTCCTATCGTTTTAATAGCCATGGAAACTATTTGTCAGAGCTGCCAATGGATGGATTCGCTTTAGATCTTCGTCGTTTGTGTGATAGTTTTCGTAGCGAAACTAATTGCACGATCCTTTTGTATTCTCCAAAAGAAAATGAGGTGCTGTTTGCTAGCAATCAAATCAAGGCTGCCACAGGATGGAGTCCTGATAAATTTATGCAAAATTTTTTCAATATCCTTCAAGATCCCTCCGCTTGGACACAAGGGGTTGCTAGCCTGGCAGCCAAAAGTGAGACAGAAGTTAAAGTCTCATTGAAAGCAAGAACAGGTCCAGACCTCACCCTTTCTGCTCGCATG
>Ga0207113_1112_pt1 | contig 23858 bp, 19 predicted proteins | sample Alteio_BWMinHeat_69_FD_153559 | JGI IMG/M metagenome (GOLD analysis project Ga0207113, IMG submission 153559) | Enriched cells from forest soil in Barre Woods Harvard Forest LTER site, Petersham, Massachusetts, United States -... | ecosystem: Environmental > Terrestrial > Soil > Temperate forest >... | reverse complement strand
AAGAAGTCGTTTAATTGTTAGCCACGATCCTTTAAAAAACCCATATTTTTTCAATGCCTCAACCGCGTAGTGAGAACAGGAAGGATAAAACCGACAAGTCTCACCTATCAGAGGAGCAATACATAATTGATAGGCTCTAATAAAAATAATAGCAAGAGTTTTCATATTGCACGGAAAACATCCCGCATGAGCGAGATAAGGACTTCAATAACGATTAAACTGATGATCGTCCATTCCAGTCGGCTAGAATGAAGATGGTTGAGTTCGGTTCCCAACATTTCAAATAGACCATGCATCACATCGAGGCGTTGATTGAGGATTTCAACGCGTTTGCGCACATCCAAATAGTTGGCGACCATTGTATAAAGAGGTTCTAGCTCTGGATATTCCCAAAAAAATTCCGGCGTGTCGAGCACTTCCATATGAAGATTGATAGAATTTCTTTCGATGAAAAGAGCTCCCATCTTGCGACGGATCTCCTTTCGTGAGAGGGAAATTTTTCCTTGTTGAGCTAAGTCCTCAGGAATTTGTTTTGTCGAATTAAAACTCTCTTTCAAGGCAGTTTCAAATGAACTTAGTTTTGTCGATTGGGCAATCCCTTGAGACAGAGCCAACATTGTAACGATTTCATCGTCAGGGAGAGTGATTTCATCCTCGGCCAGCTTAGCTGTTTCTCCGTAAACGTATGTGAAATCATCGCTTTCAATGTGATCGAGCTTATTTTCTTCAAAGATAGCCAGATCTTCTTTGACTATTTGCAGCGCAAGCTCTTTTGAGATGCCCCAGAAGACACCAACACCATAAGAAAAGAAAAAAGCATCGCAACGGGAATCCTCTTTTTCGAAGACAACATGAACCACATCTTTATAAAGAGTTGTTTTATAAGAAACGCGCATCACCTCGTAAAGAGGCTTAATGGCGTAAGTTCCAGCGGTGCATAAGGCACAGCAATGCATAAAAACACCCAGTTAAGGTGGACCTAGAAACAGCAGTTCTAAGGTGAATGCGAAAGAGGGGAGTTGAACCCCTATGAGGAAACCTCACTACCACCTCAAGGTAGCGCGTATACCAATTCCGCCACTTTCGCAAAATTCTAAGAGACTCACATGTTACCAATTCTACGATAATTCAGGCAAGGACAATTTTTTCAGAGAATAGAAAAAGGACAAAGGACGCCAACGACACCAAGGACAAAGCTATCCAAGTGGGTGCTGAAACGTCCTTTTTGTCCTTAAGGTCCTTGGTGTCGTTGGCGTCCTTTGTCCTTCAAACCGAAAGCTATTGTGCAAGATTTATGTGAATGTAACCATAAAACCAACCTATTTTATACTTGACATAATCACAAATACATGATACGACCGACCTAAATTAAACAACTAGTTATAACTTTAAATAAGGTATTTTTTATGGCTACAATAACCATGACAGCAACAGAAACAACGACTCAACAACCTACTATTGTCTGGGACAGAGCCACTATCCTTAAAGATGGAATCGCATTTCTCGATGCAAAGGAAAAACATTTAATATCGCTAAAACATCTATGGGACTCTTCTTGGTCTTCAGGCATTCCAGGTCGTAGTTTTTATGATGAACCATCAAAAATAGCAGCCAAACGATATGAATCCTTTGCAGAACAATCTTTCAATGAAGTGACGGCTTTAGAGAAGGCCATAGAAATAGAAACTTTATCTAATAACAATAGTGGAGATAAAAAACAAAATAAATTATTTAAAATCGCAATACTCACTAACATTGGCCTAAACTATTTTAGAGAAGTTACGACAAGAACATTTTCCCCAGAAGACTCTTACCTACTCCCAGGAAATATTCGTCAATTCACAGCTCTTGCTATCTGCACGCTCGCCTCTATTTTAGCTGGTGAAAGTCTCCTTGGTGGAACATCTGATACTTCGTTATTTTATGCTAAACTTGGAGCAAGAATTACTGTTGAAATTGGATTAGGTTTAGGACTATCAACTTATTTAAAAAAAATGAGCTTCGATAAGTTTGAAAATGATATTAACATAAGTCAAGAAGATTTTAGAAAGCGCATTGATGACGAACTAAAGCGTAATGGTCAAAGATAAGCTTTTCGTTTGTTTAATGAACAAACCCCACGTTTACACGTGGGGCTATATGCTGTTGCCGCGTTCGCGGCTTAAGCCATTAATTCTTTTAAACATGGTTGATTTCCAAGGCAAAACTGATTGTTTTTTGGTCGTATTCCAACCCAAAAATAAATGATTCTTGGTTAAATTACAAGGTAGAATAGTTTTTTACTCCAAGAGTTTCTTGCAGCAGTCATGCAGCCTTTTGGCAACGCTATCAAGGCTAACATTCTCCCCTCTCTTATAACAGTAATGACGCCCAAATTCAGCACAGGCCACCGATGCAAGGATATTCCCTGCTATATACAGTCCTGTCGACAGCGCGCTACCAGTAGACAAACAAGCACTTAAAAAGTAGGAGCTGCTTGCAAGGATTGTAGAGGCGTGAAAAACAATTGTGGATGTCGTCTGTGCCTTCTGGTAAGTAAGGAGTTTTTCATAAGAAAGAACTGTTTTTTTCAGCAGTTTAAAGGTTTCTGTGTTCCAATACATGGGATCTATATTAGCAATGTGCTTTTTTAATTCAATTAGATGAACCGCCGCACGTCGATTAGCATACAAATGATTCAACTTCCTATAGGAGACCACATTTTGTGTGACAAGCCCAGCAGCAGTGCTCGTTGGCTGGTCAGCAAATTTCATTGCCAACGTTCCAAGTGTGAATAGCGAAGACTCTCTATCCCACAATTTTTTCTGATACTGTTTTGCTAATAACTTCCCTGCACCAAGGCACTCTTTTATTTCACTGCTTAAAACAAAAGATTTTGGATGGCAACTTTCTACCAGAGATGGTAGCCTTAAAGATTGAATATCAGAACCCACAGGAAACCTCCTAGGTACACTAACTAACCATTCTTTTACTATAAATAAAATTATTTATATTAACAAGATACTTTCGAAAAATAATTGACAAAAAAGTATTATCTAAGTATGATCTCCGATTAAATCATTCAAAATAATTTGGAGCTTAAAATGGACATACAAAGAACGGCAAATAATAGTTATGGTAGCCGAACATTTGATGAATCAAAAACTACCACTCGGGAATCTCGAATCCCTAAAGAAATTGCACAAGCTTTATCGGATAAAAACGCGCCTTTTCACACATCATCAAAAAATAAACTGTCATGCACTGCTGAGTGGCTCATCATTTTAGGAAAAACATCTGCCGTCGCAACTTTATGTGGTTGGGTATTGGGCAAAGTAGATACATTGACAGCGTTGATGGGAGTTGCTGCTTCGGTGCTTGTCATCCGCCGCTGTTCAGCACCTATCAGACAAGAGACACTCATTAAAAACAAAGATCTGCCCGCTCTGTTTGGTCGCCATCAAGATCAATTTGTATACTTCCATTCACATACAGCAACGCTGAAAGAACTGCAGGCGGCAGCTGAAAAAAACTCTATATTCGAAATCGACCTCGCTTGGGCACATAGCGCATTTAATCCTCATGTTGAGGAAGGAAAGCCCTACATCGGACATCCAGAGGAATTTTACACCAAACATGGCAAAACATTTCCTGCTGCTAACGTATCTTTGGATGAATTCAAGTCATTTTTAAAAGCACATCCAGGAATGAAAGTACTCATTGACGTCAAAGATGAAACCGTTTTGCCTTATTTAAGAGAATTAGCAACTGCTATTGGTCCAGACAGATGTATTGTTCATGCCTTTATCAACAATTGGACTCAAATTCCAAACGAAACGACACCAGAGCCACATTGGTATAGAGAAGACATCAATCTGTTTACTTTAGATGCCGTCCTTAGAGAACTGAACATCCCCCTAATTGCAAATTGTAGAGGTTTTAGCAACGATCATGTAGAAAGAAATGATATGATTTCTCAAATGATCAGAGATTCTAAAGCCTGCACCAGCGTTATTTCTCTAGGTCTTTACTACCCAGGCGCACCATTACCAGACACTAGATTCCTTCAAACAATTAACGACGCTGGCTATTATGCCTGGGTGAACGGTAATCGACCCGAATACAAAGGACAAATTGGTTCAATGAAACATATTGCAATGGCAGATGAGATCGGTCCCTGCACATCATTTTAATCCTTGTGCCTAATAACCTAATTTTGCTACAATCTCCTCTCACCGGGGATCCTATGGAATGGAGCAGTCCGAACTAGGTCAGGACAGGAATGTAGCAGCCTTAAGGATGCCGTTCTATGCCATAGACCATCTCCGGTGTTTTTCTCTATCCACATATCCAAATTATTATCTAATTAGCACAAGCTTGATGAGAATGTAAGTTGCCTTTGATCGGAAGGAAGCGAATTTCAACCCGCTTATTTAGAGCAGCAGCAATACGATTGAGCATAGCCAGAGAATGTCCTTCATAATCCGCATCTTCTAACCGGCAAATAACAGAAGCTGTAGTTCCAACTAATTTAGCAAGCGCCCTCTGAGAAAGACCCGCCTTTGTTCGAAGATCATAGATCTTTCTTGCCACATCATTATCAGCCTGAATTTTTTCTAATTCAGCAAGGATCTCAGGGTCATCTTCAACATAACGGCGATGTAAAATTTCAACAGCATCGTCTGTTGGCTTATATTTTTTTTTACTCATTTTATTTCTCCTCATATATATGCGTCTTTGGGCTCAATACAAAATTATTTCTGCGTTGTATTGCTCTATCGATCTCTACAGGAGGCACACAGTCTTCTTTAATAATTCCATGAGACAGTACTGCCGCCACATTACCATGAAAAAAATAGAGAATTCTATAATGAACCCCCTGTAAACTGGCCCTAAGTTCATAGATCTTATCTCTGAGTAAATCAGCCTCTGGTCTACGTAACTGATGCCCTTCTTCTCTTAATCGTTCGATCTTCCTGATACACTTCAACCGAGCTTTTTTTGGGATTGTATCCAACCAATCGAGCACGGGGACTGTTCCATCACTTTCTTGATAAAAGACAACTCTTGTATTTGGCATTTCTTTCACTTTATGTTACTAAAATTGCGAACAAATGTCAATAAAATCCTTCCGAAGACAGCAATTAGGAGTGGAATATTTTACGGGGAGAAATTAAAAATTCGCAAAAATTCTTCTCACAAAGAACTCGTCGAGTAGACTCAATAATTTCAAGGACGAGTGAATTGGACCAATTTTACTACCACAGAGCCCACAGAGATCATAGAGAGAAATTTATAGTTTCATATGACGCATGCCACCTCTTCCCTCTATGATCTCTGTGGGCTCTGTGGTAGTAAATTTGGAATGCATAGATCCTAAAAGTCCAAGAATTAGGAGCGAGAAGAATTTTTTAAACAATTCCCATTTACCCTAGTAAATTATCTCACTCCTAGTTGCTGTTCCGAAGACACTAATATCCGGTGTTTTTTCCCTACTCACACACTCAACCACTGTCTAAAAAGCACACGTGTGATGGTTGTCTAAATTGCCTTTGAACGATAAAATTAACAGGATAGGCAGGATCGGCTTCGCCGGCAGGATAGGTTATCCTTTTATCCTGCCGGCGAAGCCGATCCTGCCTATCCTGTTAATTTTATCATGTGTTTTATTCCCACACCTCTTTTTTGTGTCTCATCTCTCTAGGTATTTCATTTTGAGGCAATGGGAATTCTAAGGGGCGTTTTCGTCCTACGAACAATGCGTGACTTATCCCCTCTTCACTCCAAATAAAGTAAGATACTTTTTCCAGTTGATTCATGATTTTTGGACTTTGTCGCAACCATCTGGCTATTGGAACGCTTACTAATGCGACACCACTCCAAAAAAAAGAACCCACTGTTGTGACATTAAGTTTTAACAACCACTTTCCCACCAAAGTTCTCCTCTTCTCCATTTCTGTATTACGCACTTCTGGTCTTTTATTTAGATCTGCAAGATAAGCCGGTTTTTCAAAGAACTGACAGAGACGAATGAACAATCTATGATAACTCAATACCCAAGTATCAATTGTGAATTCAGTTTCTGCAATGGCATTAAAACGTTCCAATGGGGATTCGGTACTCAGGTCAAATTCTGTGGAACAGACGACATGACCATCCAATTTAACAACTCGAGAAAGCTCGGAGAAAAAAAGTCGATGGGTTTTTTGAGGGAGAAAGCCAATCACCTCGGTGCACACGACGACATCATAGAACTCATCGGCAAGGGAGGTCGAAGGCAAAGCATCTTGAATTGGCCTGATCCGTTCCATCTCTCCCATCTTCAGACAAGCTAGTGCATTACCGGCAATATCGACAGCGTCGACCGTTGCCCCCTTATCCCGAATCAACCGAGAGAGGACGCCGGCGCCGCAACCTAAATCGGCAACGCTCTTACCTTTAAGATCAACTGTACTAGTTAACACCTCTAATGTCTTTGTGATTCGCTCCCTTTGTATACAATCTCGTTCCGGGTTAAATTGCTCAGGATCCTGCAACCAAAGACGTTCCATCCTGCCTTGTATCTCCTGCTTCCAGCTACTCCTATTTTTGGATTGCTCTCTGTATTCGTTTTTCTTTTCTACTTCTGTAACCAAAAGACGATGATTTCCCATAAAAAAACCTTTTCTTAAACTCTTCCTTTTCTTAGACTGTGTGATACCAAACGTGATTCAAAATTGAGATTTGGTATAACCCTAAGTTATTAGTGAGGCTAAAGTAAATGGAACAATATAATCAAATTCTTTCTTCTATCAAAGATCTGGTCTGGAGCCCCCCTCTCCTGATCTTACTGATTGGAACGGGCATCTACCTCACTATCATCCTCCGAGGAGTGCAGTTTCGCTACCTCGGTTATGCTTTAAAACAAGCAATCCTTCCATCTAAAGCCGATTCTAAGGGAGACATCAGCCAATTTGATGCTTTAATGACATCTCTAGCCGGCGCTATCGGGACTGGAACTATCGTTGGAGTCACCACAGCAATTATGGTCGGTGGAATGGGAGCAATGTTCTGGATGTGGGTGACGGCATTCTTTAGTATGGCGACAAAATATGCCGAATCACTACTCGCTGTCAAATACCGAACAACTGATAGACGTGGAGAAATGTGCGGTGGCCCAATGCAATATATTGAAAAAGGTCTCGGCTGGAAATGGATGGCTATCCTCTTCGCTTTGCTAGGCGCTATCGCCGCCATCGGAACAGGAAATTTGGTTCAAGTGAACGCTATTGGCGACACCATCAACCACGTTTGGTTCGTCGATCCTTGGGTTACAGGTCTTTGCTTAGCAGTAGTCACAGGTTTTGTCATCATCGGCGGAGTAAAAAGTATTGGCTACGTTGCAGGTATTCTAGTCCCAATCATGGCCTTATTTTATCTTGTTGCAGGACTGATTATCATTGGTCTCCACATCGATAAAATCCCCGAAGCCTTTACCCTTATCGTTGAAAGTGCATTTCAAGGGCAAGCCGCTATCGGTGGTTTCGTCGGTTCAACAGTGATGATGTCAATTCAAATGGGAGTTTCCCGCAGTATTTTCTCCAACGAAGCAGGACTTGGCATCTCTTCGATGGCAGCAGCAGCAGCTCGTACCGACTGTCCTGGACGACAAGCGATGATTACGATGACTGGAGCTTTGATATCGACAGTGATTGTGTGCAGCATTACCGGACTCGTACTTGCGGTGACGGAGGTGCAGGGAGCGTTATCAGCAACCGGCAAGCCATTAGCTGGTGCAACGATGGCTATTCAAGCCTTCAGTTCCACACTACCCGGTGGTGAATACATCGTCTCTATCGGACTCATCCTATTTGCCTTTTCAACTGTGATTGCATGGGCTTATTATGGAGAAAAATGTTTTGAGTATGTGTTAGGAGAGGGCTCTGTCATTTTTTATCGCATCCTCTTTACACTCATCATTATTCCTGGTGCTGCACTCAAATTAGAAGTGGCTTGGCATCTAGCCGATATTATGAATGGATTGATGGCCATTCCCAATTTAATTGCCCTTTTAGGACTTTCAAAAGTCATTGTAAGTGAAACACACTCCTTTTTAGCTATCATAAAAAAAGAACAAGAATCAATTTAATAGGTAGTTATGACCACTTTTTATGATGCTATTATACAAACCCTCAACACCCTCTATGGTTGGGTGTGGGGGCTTCCTCTACTCATCCTTTTAATGGGAGTCGGAATTTATCTGACGATCGCCCTAAAAGGATTACAAATTCGCTATCTTCCCTACGCCTTGCGATTGGCATTTGGCAATCGGTACCAAGACAAAGGAGAAGGGGATATCAGCCATTTCGCTTCGTTGATGACAGCTCTTGCTGCCACAATAGGAATTGGTAACATCGCCGGCGTCGCCACAGCGATCACTATCGGCGGCTTTGGAGCCCTTTTCTGGATGTGGGTGACAGCACTTATCGGCATGGCAATTAAATACGCAGAAGCGATCTTAGCTGTTAAATACCGATCTGTCGATTCTCGCGGTGAAATGTGCGGCGGTCCTATGTACTTTATTGAAAAAGGACTCGGGTGGAAATGGCTTGCAATCTGCTTTGCCATTTTTGGTGCCATCGGCGCTTTTGGAGGGGGTAACATCCTCCAGGCTAATTCGGTAGCCGAAGTGATGCATGGGATGTTCCACATCGATCATTGGATCACAGGATTGGTGATCGCAATATTCATCGGACTCACCTTAATCGGTGGAATTCGCAGCATCGGTAAAGTCGCCAGCATTTTGGTTCCCTTCATGGCAATTTTTTACATCGGCGCAGCCATCAGCATCCTCATCCTCCACTACGATTATATTCCAGGTGCTTTTGCGATGATTTTTTCGTCGGCATTTTCGGGACAAGCAGCAACAGGGGGCTTTGTAGGCGCTGGAGTCATGCTAGCAATACAGGTAGGAGTTAGCCGCGGGTTGATGACAAGCGAAGCGGGATTGGGAACAGCCTCTATTGCTGCCGCGGCGGCGAAAACAGATTTTCCAGGGCGCCAAGCATTGGTTTCGATGACTGGATGTTTTCTTGCCACAATCATTATGTGCAGTGCCACCGGTTTAGTATTGGGCGTCACCGACGTATTGGGCAGTGTAGACGCCAACGGTAAAGTCCTCAATGGAGCTCGCCTCACCCTTGCAGCTTTCCAGTCGATATTCCCCCTAGCAGGCGGATATATCGTAACAATTGGGCTTCTATTCTTTGGGTTTACCACTCTCCTTGGCTGGGCTTATTACGGAGAAAAATGTGTGGAGTACCTATTTGGAGAAAAATCAGTATTCTGGTATAGACTATTATTTACATCATTGATTGTTCCAGGGGCTATTCTCGAATTAGACCTCGTGTGGATCATCTCGGATATTTGTAATGGTTTAATGGCCTTTCCAAATCTAATAGGACTCAGCGCGTTATCGGGCGTTGTCATTGCAGAAACAAAGGCATTTTTGAAGGTATTAGCAACGGAGCGTAACGTGTAACTTATGAAAAAAACAGCGGCAGTTGTATTATCAGGTGGGCATGGTTCTCGGTTATTCCCCCTCACGCTCACTCGATGCAAGCCCGCTGTTCATTACGGAGGACATTACCGACTAATTGACATCGCCCTTAGCAATGCCATCAATTCTAAGTGTGACAACATTTATGTTGTCACACAATTTCTTTCCCGTTCCCTCCACCAACATATTTCCAATACATACCAATCAGATGTCTTTTCCAATTCCATTGATATATTGACTGTCGAAGAAACACCAAAAGGAAAACACTGGCTAGAAGGAACAGCAGATGCCATTAGGCAAAATCTCGATTATTTATTGGAAACTGCAGCAGAATACTTTTTAATTCTTTCTGGCGATCAACTTTACAGCATGGATTTCAATAAAATCATGCGCGTTGCTCAAAAAAGCAACGCCGATGTTGTCGTTGCAAGCATGCCTGTCTCCGATGACTCGACAAAACGACTAGGCATTCTTGGGATCGATGAAAATGGCGCGATTACCTCTTTCGTCGAAAAACCCCAAACAGAAAAACAACTGAAAGAGTTAGCGCTTTCCTCAAGCCATTTAAAACGGTTGCGCATACCTGAAGCACAATCTCAGACATATCTAGGGTCGATGGGCATCTACTTATTTAAACGCCAAGCTCTTATAAACCTCTTGCAAAAAGACTCGCGAGAAGATTTCGGCAAACACCTCATCCCCACCAAAGTCAAAGAGGGAAAAATCGTCACTTACATTCATAAGGGCTACTGGAAAGACATCGGCACAATCGAATCTTTTTACCATGCAAACATGGCCTTAAATTTGAAAAAAACACGACTCAATTGCCATGATGAAAAATGGCGTCTTTTTTTTCACCGCACAATGCTACCAGGCGCTCGCATCTCTTGCGCCGACATCGATAGCTCAATCATATGTGAAGGGACCTCTATCGAAGCTAAAAAAATTTACCATAGCATTTTAGGGCCACTCGCCCGCGTGTTAAAAGGAACGACCATTAAAGACTCTTACATTATGGGCAATGACACACCCTCTTCATCGGCATCAATCGGAAAAAATTGCGTTATTCAGAAAGCAATTTTAGATAAAAATGTCCATCTTGGCAACGATGTTCATCTTATCAACAAACAAGGCCTAACGCACTACGACAGCGATCATGTCTATATTCGAGATGGCATCATCGTCGTCCCACGCGGAGCGCGCATACCCAATGGATTCATCCTATGAAAATCTGGGCTTTAGCTGACTTACACCTCTCTTTCGGTGTCCCCAATAAGGAAATGGACGTGTTTGGTCCAGCCTGGATCGGCCACCCAGAAAAAATCCGCAGCCATTGGATGGAATTAATCTCTCCCGATGACCTCGTCCTCATCCCTGGCGATATTTCTTGGGCAACACTTCCCGAAGAGGCATTACCAGATCTAAAGTGGATTGACTCACTGCCCGGCACTAAAGTGATGATCCGCGGTAATCATGATTACTGGTGGTCTTCTCTAAAAAAAATAGAAAAAATGTGCCCTCCTTCGATCCACTTCGTTCAAAATAACGTGTTTTTATGGAATGGCATTGCAGTTGGTGGAGCACGTCTTTGGGACACCCCAGAATATGGTTTCTCCTCTTTTATTGAATATGCAGATAACCCCAGAGCCAATAAACTCATCAAAGTCGATGATGCAGAAGAAAGCGAAAGACTATTTGTAAGAGATCTAGCCCGACTAGAACTCAGCCTGAAATGTTTCCCCGCTGATGTCACAACACGTATTGTCATGACTCATTACCCCCCAATCGACGCCAATTTAAATCCCTCCCGCGCCTCTGCGATCTTGGAGAAATACAAAACGACACACTGCGTCTTTGGACACCTGCACAACGTGCGGAAAAATGCCCTTCCCTTCGGAACAAAAAACGGAGTTTCCTATAACCTGACCGCCTGCGACTATCTCGATTTCACACCGTTACAAATCCTCTAGTAGATATACCGAAAACAAATAGCAACTATGTAACTATGCATGAATAAGGTTTTAACGCAAAGACGCAAAGACGCAAAGCCTTCGGCTCCTTTAAAGCTAGAGAACAGTTAGCTTAATGCATATGTGTACGGCTCCGTAGACACAGTTCTGTGAAAGAACGAGGCCTTACGACCTCCCCTTACTTGACGCTTTTATTAATCAAGTCTATATCTACCATAACAGCAATTAGGAGTGAGGGTTGATTAAATACTAACGTGATCCAAAGGTGTAACCTAAAGAGCCCCTGCCTTAATACTACGCGAAGCGTTTGGAGTGCGAAAGCCCCCTTTCGCTTTGTTATTTAAGGCAAAGCGAAAGAGGACTTTCGCACTCCAAACGCTTCGCGTGGCAATAGAAAAATGTTGAAACGTAGTCTAAAGTGATTCCCGTTTCCGTATATTTTATCAACCCTCACTTTTAATCACACCCATTGCTGCTGTTATGCTAATTTCTTACTTTACAAAAAACACACATTGATTATATAATAGTTTCTTTAACAAGAGAAATTATGCTAAATTTTATTGATCGATCACTATGTGGGGTCCCTGGAAAATTAGGAAACGCGGTATCCCAAACCGTTGGCTACTTAAACAAAAATCGCAAAGTAATCTTAGGTGGAATTGGGGCGGTCGGTGTTGTTTGCGTGGCTTACATAGTCAGCAGATATATGCCAAATCCATCGACGACAGGATCTTCTCTTAGAGAATTCGAGCCATTTCGTCCAGATAACGTCTGTCTTCCGCAAGAAATCGATCTGTTCATGCAAACCTGTAATCGCGTGAGCGTTGATTTCCTCTACCAGGGTGCATATAGCCTAGCCGAAAACAGTAGTCTGGCGCAGCGGCTACTCCTTGGATATAGCTCCGTTGGCGTGATTGAAAACATCGCCCAAGCCATCGATCATCCCACCCCGTCAACCGTCGTTAACTACGCCGACACAAGTTTTGTCACTAAATCATTATCATTTACTTCCGAAAAAACAATTGATGAGTCCGCTTCTTCCCGTTTTGCATGGTCAAGTATAAAAGAATTGAGGAATTGTTTTAGAAACATAGAAAAAGTAGAAAAAACATTACTTGTTTGCAAACATGATATGCCTTCTTATAGAAATAAAACATTATCCATGCTTTCTCTAAAAAGAGGTGATGTTGAATCAAATCTCAAGTTGGCAAATAAAATTTTACTAGAAACGGAAAAATTAATTGCCTTCACGACAACTAATTTAGCAAGAAGTAGAGAATGGATCGAACAAAGAACAGGTAAACAAGCAGTAGGAGATTTTTCAAAAAGCACCTCAGAAATCCCCCAAAGAATGTCTGTTTGCTTAAATGAAGCTAGAAAATTTTCATCCGAGGGAAGGTGCATGGGAGAAAATCCTCGCCTTGAAATGAGATCATCTACAGCATGTAGGACGTTTATAGGAAGAGAGATAGGCGAATACCCGTATCGTTCAGAAAGCACATTTGCAAGAAGTAAGATACTAGTTGATATTGCAAAAAGAAATTCGTTAGGTAATTGTGACGAAATGAGTCAAGCTGCCATATTTAAAGCAATGGAAATGGGTATATGGAATATTCCCATCGAAAGAGTTTCTCTTAAATATGGCGATCATGCAGTAGTCGTTCTTGATCGCGAAGTTGGATCTGATCGAGAAAATTATAAAACCTGGGGGTCTTCAGCCGTGATAATAGACGTGTGGGCTAGAATAGTTTTTAAAATAGGTGACATCAAAACTCATCTTCAAAACTATCAGGGCATAGATGATGAGTCTGGAAAACCCATCTTAAAACCCTATGAAGACGAATTATTGCTCCAATGGGGAAATATATATTCAGTGGAAGATATTAGAGAAATTTTTAATGAATATCAAAAATCTCAATACAAATTAAATGAGCTACAAACTCAACTGATTGATATGATTATTTATCAATTAGAAGAGTTTCATCGAACGAATATTTTAGAAATAAAAATTGAAATAGCAACTGATTTATATGAGCTTTGCAGTAAATTTCAAAATAGTTTTAGCAGGATGTTTAATTTATATGATGATTTCTTTGACTTCCGTCTTGCTAGAATAAGTTCATTAAAGTCTCAGGTTACTCATTTTATTGAGCTGACCCATTAAAAGAAGTCTATTCACGGGATCTATTCACTATAACTCAGGCCTTCAGCCTGAAATACATATATTTATCACCTAGGGCGTTGCCCTAGGCTTTTGTAATTTAGGCCTTCAGCCTAAATACTGTTCTCAGGGCAACGCCCTAGGGAACACGCATAACAATTCTTTTTGCTACGCGAAGCGTTTGGAGTGCGAAAGCCCCCTTTCGCTTTGTTATTTAAGGCAAAGCGAAAGAGGACTTTCGCACTCCAAACGCTTCGCGTACACTAAAGCAGAATTTGTTATAGATTTGTGTAGATACCCCATGGAGGTTCTCGGCGGGTTCCATTGAGCCATTCTTTCCAGGAGGACATGGGAAACCCGATCCGTCCAGTGATATCGATGCGCCAAAGCTCATATTCTTCTGTCCCTGGATTGACAACAAAGCCAAATTCTTCGGTTATCCAATTCGTATCAGCGACGATAAAGGGAGCAGGCATTGCGTAACCGAGCTGTTGAGCTGCCGTGCTTACAGCTATATGATAATCGACCTCTGATGTGGTCTCTTCAAAGGCAAGGCAAATTAATCCCTTACAAATATTCTGTAAGCTATCGGCATCGAGGGTAGCAGATAATGTCAACGACGGAGAGATCTTGTCAAAGGTTTTAGAAAGCACATGGCGCTGTTCTATTGAAAGGGAGGGGATGGCTTGATAAATATTTTGCAGCCGTTCTTTAAGAGAGATACGAGAAAACAGAGGCAACAGGCTATAAAAAACGCTGTCAATTTGATCTGCACTTAACATCATCGATCCAGACTGCTGCAGTCCCTTGTACCGTTTGATTTCCCCTAAAATATGATTTCTGAACTCCTTTGGACGCATATTGCCATACAAGGAATCAAACTTTGAAAAATAGTGTCTGAAGTCTTCTGGCACATGTTCAGCTAAGCGACCGATTAAATAATCCATCATCTCTTTATCCAACCAAAGGGATTCAATGAATTCCTTTCTTGGATTGACAATAGTGTCTCTCAACCACGTATACGTATAAATATCGCTCTGCCATCCTTCCTTAAATAATTTTGCCGATGGACTCAATAAAAAAACATGGGTTGGAGAATGCATGAGCATCATCTTAAAAGGAGATTCGACATAACTTTTTATAATAAAAGGAGGGAGTTGTTTTAAGGTGTCTATCAAGAAAACACACAATTCAAAAGGACTTTCCACCCACCTCGAAACCTCTTTAGGCTTATCATCCAGTTTATAGTAGCAACAAAGCAATGTATTGACAGTGCCACCAGAAGTATATGCCCATGGTTTCTTTTCAATTTTATCGAGGTGTTCAAGCGGATTTTTTATCGCAGGAGTTTTATGTGCACTTGCCATACGATAAAAAGCTGTTTCGAGAAATTCCTTTGTCCTCACAAGGGTGACAATCTCTGTGACAGCTTCAGAGAGTATCTTTTGAAGCCCTTCAAATTCTTTTGAAGCTGAAATTTCATTTTCTGTCGATATAAAAAAAGAGACCAAAGCTTCAATAAATTCTGCGGGGGTATGAATGTAGGACCATTGTGAGGTGTTGCTGCGTCCATGTTTGTAGAGAAGACGAAAACCGGCAGGACTGTCATTATACGGACCCGCTGCGACATCATGCATATCGGCATCATAGACCTCCTGAAAATAATTTGGGAATAAATCATCATAATGATTAATCAATAGAGAATAAAAATTAGCTAACCTTTCAGCTTTATGACTCATCTCGTTACGCATTTCTTCAAGGGCGTAAAAATGTTGCCGTTTAGTTTGGTATTCGGCACGCAACCATTGGGCCTCTTTCTCCGTTGCGGCATTTTGCATACGAGATTCTACCCCTTTGAGCTGGAGATAAACTTGCTCATACTCATTTTGAGAGTCTACAATTTTTTGGTTGGCTTCATCTAATCTTCGTTTTGCCAATTTATAAATGCAGATCCCAATGCCTCCTGGCTCATCGTGACCGACTCCAAGGCTCGCATAAAGGTTCCAACGTGTGAATTGCGCCTTTGTCTCAGAAAAAGAAGCGATTGAAAACTCCCAGGATTTAAGAAGAGCATTGTCGGCGAGCCCTTTAAAAGCATTACAAGCCGTTTTAAACTGCGCAAAAAACGTCTCGCATAACTGCCCTTTAGATCTTCCTTTTGTCTCTGTGGAAGCCAACACGAACAAACTGCGTTGCATAGGGACTGTCGGACGATTTTCATACTGAATAAGGTCTGACTCTTTGAGTCCTAACTCTTCAAGTAGCACCAAACGAATGATTTGTTCTGCAGTGATCACAACAGATGATGCTTTTGCTTCCTGAGTATGAACGACGGATCTACGAATCAGTTCCTTAACTCTAAGGATCCGATCGTCCAAAGCAGCTTCGGGGTCGATTAAAGCAACAGATTGAAAGGCTGCTTCTAATCCAGGAGAAAGCAAAATCGCACTTTTATCAAAATTATCTCCTAATGGCAAAGAAAAGGCTTTTTTGAGGTCTCCTCCTCCCCAGCTAATACTCAACGGCACCGAGTATTCTACTCCTCCAAAAGTACGCTTAAGCTTACCAGAAATTAATAAATCGACAATATCTTTAAGAAACATTTCTGGTTGTTCATCATGAATAATAATCCCTGGTGCCGTTGCGAAACAAGAACCGACATTTTGCCGCAACGTGCACATCCATGCGGAAAGGATGGCTCGGCGGAAATGAGCATCTGTCAAGGGGACAGAAGGAGGAATTTGTAACGTATCGCGAATTAACTGGTCTGCACGTCCTTGAGAATGCAATTTATCAATACTTTTGATCAGGCGATAGAATTCTTTTTTTTCATGTAACAAAATCAAAACGCGCAGTAAGTGTTCTTGTCGTTTTCCATCATACTGCCGATTAGGTCCCAACGAATAGAGATGGTGCTTGAGGTAGACGATCACTTTAGAAAGGGCCGATAAATTGAGCTCTCCGTCGTCATTGATCAAAAGATTTGCCAAACGTCTAGTGCGTAGCACATTGCGCACAGCACATGCTTCTTGGATTTTAGAAGCTTCAAGGCGCCTTGACAACGCCTCATACTCTTCTGTACATACATGTTTGAGATTGTCGCCATCAAGCAGGGATGCCGCTTTCCGCTTGCGCACCGCCAAAGCAAACGCTTCCGGATAGAAATCGGAACTATCAACCGAAAGGTCTTCTTCATCATGATGTTGCGACATATGCCCTCATAACGCTAGGCACAACCACAGAAACGCAAAGACAGAAAGACGTTATGCATAAACACGTAATTACTATATAGCTAAGCATGAGCACGGAAACGCAAAGACGCAAAGGCGCAAAGACGCAAAGGAAAAACATTTTCCTTCGGCCGAAGGAATGCCCCTCCCTTTGCGCTTTTGCGTCTTTGCGTCTTTGCGTTTCTGTTCTCATGCTTAGCGTCATTTCCGCACTCATACCCAACATCCTTTTCGTGCCCGTGCCTAGAATCCTTATTCGATCTCTTCTTATTTGTCTGTAGTATAGTATTTTTATACTTCCGATAAAACCGGAATCTTCTTAGAATGATTCCTATGCATCACTATTTTATCCAGAATCAACAAAATATGCCTTCTCTTACTTGGGAACAAGATTCAGTCACTCCGTTTAACGAATTAATTGTCTCATGGAATGCGCTGCGCCCCCAATCAGGAGAATACAAACTATCAATCGCTCTAAAAATCGATGAATGGTCCGATTGGTACCCCTACATCTATTGGGGTGCAGCAAAACAGCATGGAGTCGATATCAGATCTCCCCTCTTTCACATCTACCAAGATACAGTAGAAGTTTTGCAAGGCAAACAAGCGACGGGGTTTCGAATACGCATTGAACATTCCGAAGGAGCTTCCATATGCGATTTTTACTCTCTACATGCATACACAGGAAACTCAAACGCTTATCTAACCAATAACGAGGATACTTCCCAATTTTCAACTCTCAATCTCAAAGTCCCATTAACTTCTCAACTGCTACTTCCCCATCCTCGTTGTCGCGACTTATGTTCACCTACATCGACAACTGCGGTAATGAATTTTTTAAGTCATTCTAAAATTTTTGATCCTGTTTCATTCGCCTCCCTTGTTCGCGATACACATTTTGATATCTTCGGCAATTGGGTTCTAAACGCTGCACAAGTGGGAATTTTTCTAGAAAAGCAATGGATGTGTCTGGTTCAACGCCTGAATGGCTTTAATGATATCTATGCACAACTCAAACAAAATATCCCGGTAGTCGTGAGTGTAAAAGGTCCTTTAAACGGGGGGGCTCTCCCCTACTTGGAGGGGCATCTGATTGTTGTCAAAGGATTCGACACAGAGAAAAAAAGGGTTCTTTGCATGGACCCTGGATTTCCATCAGCAAAAGAAACGGATGTAAGTTATGCTTTTAACGATTTCATGGACGCTTGGGCGCGCCGTCGATATCTTGCATACTTATTTTCTAAACGCCTCTTCGATCCAATTAAATAAAAGATTATCCATCCAAAAATAGTAGTGATTAGCTCCGGACCACCCAAAAAAACCAAGATGTCCACCATACTCTGTCAAATAGATTTTTACGCACGAAGGGAGAGGAAGGCCTAAACTTGCTTTGTAGTCAATAAAGGGATCATCGGCAGAAAATAAAAGATGGCAGGGATGCCTAATTTTCTGTAACCAAAATCGGCTGCTACATTGATGATAATAATCAAAAGCACCTTCAAATCCCCAATAGGGAGCTGTGACAATAGAATCAAACTCATAAAGATTAGAGAAAGGACGTCCACCGATCCAGCGCGCTCCTTGCCGTTGGAGGCTACGCATAAAATAAAGATTATATAAACGGTTTTCAGGACGTCCCAATAAGGCTGAACTTTGAGCTAAATCGATGGAAGGACAAACAGCAATCGTTTTTTTTAAAAAAGAATTAGCTTCTTCCCCTAATTCACCGGCGAGCTTTAATACAATATTACCTCCCAACGAAAAACCAATAAGGACGATTGGAGAAAGGGGGTATATTTTTTTTACCCTATTAACAACTGCTAAGATATCGCCGCTAATTCCTCCATGATAAGGGTACTGGGCCAAGTTTTCACCCGAACCACAACCGCGCATATTAATGCGGAGAACTTGAAAACCATTTTCATACAATTTTCTTGCAAAACGGATCATATAAGGAGATGAATCAGAACCACCAAGTCCATGAAGAAGAAGAACTGTTTTTTCATCTGGTTTCCAGTTGATTGGAGTTGACAACCGACAGGACAGGGTATCTCCATCTCCAAGAGGAACTAAAAATGTTGTTGACAATGGAGGAGATCCAGAAGGGGAAAAAGAACCCAATATCGTTTGAAAATTTGGGGAACGGAGCCCCAAAGGAGGCTCAAAAGAAAGGTGTTCTATCAAAGACATATCGCTCATTCTTCATATCCCTTATGTACGCGATATGCGATTTTCTGCCGCTATATTCACGGCTCTTTGTTTTATTTTAATTTTCCATGGGCGTGAGCCCATGGAATATTAGGACAATATAGAAAGCCGTGAATACGGCGACAGAAAATCGCACATCACGTATCACAATTTAGAAATTATGGATGAGAATGAGTGAGAGTAGTTTCTAAATTAGGAACACCCGCTGCATTTTGCTGTTGTGCAGAAATGACTTCAACATAAGAGTGCCAAAGTTCTTGTTCTACTTGTCCATGACGAATAGATGCAATTAATTCTCTTTTAATTGTACGTAAATCTTTTCTAGGAGTCAATTTACGAACCATATATTTATCCCCAGTAAGGCGAGCTAAATTAAGCATCCTTTCGAGATCTTGTTTTGAAAATAGAAGTTGATCACGACGCTTACGAGAACCGCGAGCGGCACGTTGTTTTGGGGGGACATTAACAGGAGATTCTACATTGATAATAAACTTAGAAATAAGTTCGCGAAGTTCATCTGGAGCTTCTGTTTTCATTTTACGCATAGTAAAATGGTGAATATACCCACCCTTTCCACCTGGAAGATAGCGACAAATATCGTTATCTTTTTTAGCATTAATTTTTTTTGCTGCTAAAGCAATCAAACTATCTAGTGATTTTACGTCTGTTTTTGCTGCACACATGGTTCTTTACCTACCTTTTTTTGTTTTTGTTTTTGATTTCTTTACTTCTTTTTCTTCATTGACAGTTGAAAACTGTTCTATCAAAATAAGGATTAATTACGCAAATAAAATTTACGAACCGCAATGAATATTGGTATACCAAAGGCTATTTATTTAATTCATTCTGAAGATTATATGAATTTCTTGCAACAAAAAAAATCTGAAGTCATTTTATCTTTTACACGTGATAATTTTCTAATTCACGAAAAAATATACCAAAAGTGATTCAAAATTATACTGCGGGGCGGTGAATTTTTGCGTTTAATCTCAGAAGTAAAATTTAGACTTGAACAAAATGAGAATAACCGCTATACATGAAGGAAACACACACTAGGTTTCCAATGACAATTTTAGCCAATTTCCTAGGTATTGATCCTACTCTAAGCATTTATGCAATTGCCGCCTTCGTCACTATCGGAGTTGGTCTAGCAGGAATTATTTTATTTACAAAAGCAAAATTTGTTAGCCAGTCGACATGTTGCATAAAAATCAATAACGATCCCGACTTAACAAAAGTCATCCAAGGGGGAAATACTCTACTAGTCAGTCTGACTTCAAATGGAATCCCGATCCCCAGCCCATGTGGAGGAAAAGCGACTTGTAAACAATGCCGAGTGCAGATTCTCGAGGGTGCTGGTGAACCATTAGAGACAGATAAAGCAACATTTACAAAAAAACAACTTAAAGAAGGATGGCGCTTATCTTGCCAAGCGAAAGTGAAAAACAATCTTCACATTCACGTCGAAGCTGATGCCCTAGGAGTCAAAGAATGGAAGGGTACCGTCGTCAGCAATAACAATGTAGCGACTTTCATTAAAGAACTTATCGTACGTCTTCCAGAGGGACAGGAAGTCCCTTACCGTTCTGGTGGTTACTTGCAATTCCACGTCCCTCCCTTCCAAACAAACACTGAAGATTGGAAGCAAACGATGGAGCAAAAATACTTTCCCGACTGGGAAAAATACCAAATGTTTAACCGGGCTATCGACTTCGGTTCTTTGCCAACGGGTTCAGATGAAGTCATCAGGGCCTATTCTATGGCCTCTTACCCTGCTGAAGGGAATCTTTTGCGATTTAATATCCGCATAGCCACCGCCCCATTTATTGGGGGCAAACTGGCAGATAATATCCCTTGGGGCATTTGTTCCTCCTACACGTTTTCTCTGAAGCCCGGAGATCAAGTGCGTCTTTCTGGTCCTTATGGAGAGTCGTTTATGATCGATGACCAGCGAGAGCTTATTTTTTTAATTGGAGGTGCTGGCTCTTCATTTGGTCGTAGTCATATCCTTCAACTCTTTAACACTGAAAAAACAAAACGCAAAGTGTCGATGTGGTATGGAGCGCGCTCTATCAGAGAAAATATCTACCAAGAAGAATACGAACGATTAGCCAAAGAATATTCCAATTTTAGCTACCATTTAGTGCTTTCTGAACCATTAAAAGAGGATATTGAAGCTGGTTGGCCCGCTAAAGATCCGCTCAAAACCAATTTTCTCTTCAAAGCTTTTGAAGAGGGGCAACTGAAAAAAATGGATGCCCCAGAAGAATGTCTTTTCTATGTGTGTGGTCCGCCGATGCACAATAAGAGTATTCTCAAACTTCTTGATGATTATGGAGTCCCGAGAGAAAGCATCATCCTTGATGATTTTGGTAGCTAAGAATGCGCATTCTTCTAGCTCAACTTAACGCGACCGTCGGCGATATCGAGGGAAATGTAAAAAAAATCATCAACACAATTCTTCGAGCAAAGAGCGATGGCATTAATTTGATCGCATTTCCCGAGCTTGCTGTTGTGGGATATCCTCCCGAGGATTTTCTACTTCTTCCACATTTCATCCACGATGCCGAAATGGCACTGCAAAAAATCATCGATTCCACACAAGGAATTGCCGTTGTTGTAGGCACCGTGCGCCGCCATGGAGAACGCAAGGAGAAACCTCTCTACAATAGCGCTGCTGTTATTGAAAATGGACAGCTCATTGGTTTTCAGGATAAAACGTTATTACCTACTTATGATGTCTTTGACGAACGCCGTTTTTTTGAACCCTCCACGGAAATGCTTCCGTGGCAGCTGTGCGGACAGACAATAGGAATTACAATTTGTGAGGATATCTGGCAACATAGCGATCTATTACAAGAGGTATCCTATCATCGCGATCCCATCAAAGAACTTGCTGCATTTCACCCTGACATCGTCATCAATCTATCAGCCTCTCCTTTTAATGTCGGAAAATTGGAACAACGACTTAAAATCGCTCAACATGCAGCCATCGCATTAAAATGCCCTTTTTTGCTATGCAACCAAGTCGGCGGCAATGACAGTCTTATTTTCGATGGCCATAGTCTATACCTCAATTCTCAAGGAGACCTCATCAAAACAGGAAAGGGATTTGAAGAGGATTTTATTTCAATCGATCTGTCTCAAACAGAAACGCGAGATAAAGAAAGGCCTGACAATAGTATCTCAGACATCTACCAAGCATTAGTCCTAGGAATTCGGGATTATTTTCAGAAATCGGGATTTTCCAAAGGATGCATCGGACTCTCTGGGGGAATCGACTCAGCATTAGTCGCCTGCCTAGCTGTTGAGGCACTCGGAAAAGAACATGTGTTGGGAGTATTAATGCCCTCCCGTTATTCATCTGAAGGAAGTATCACCGACGCCCTTCAGCTAGCAACGGCGCTTGGTATAGAAACTAAGCAGATCAGCATCGAAGAACCCTTTATAAGTTTTTTAGACATACCAAATCCATCATTTAAACAACATCCTCCAGATGTCACTGAAGAGAACATGCAAGCTCGCATACGAGGGATAATTTTGATGGCCCTATCGAATAAATTTGGATATATTGTACTGTCAACAGGAAACAAAAGCGAGCTAGCCATGGGGTACTCGACCCTATATGGGGATATGTGTGGAGGGCTAGCTGTTATCGGAGACCTCCTGAAACAACAAGTGTATCAGCTTGCTCACTGGATTAACCGCAATGAAGAAATCATACCTTGGAACACGATTCATAAACCACCATCAGCAGAATTGAGACCAAATCAAAAAGACTCCGATTCCCTTCCAGACTATGCCATCATTGACAATGTACTCATCGCCTATATTGAAGAAAATCAATCTCCACATGCAATTGCAGAGCGGTTTGGATACGATTTAGACTTGGTGAAAGGACTCATCAAAAAAATTCACGTTAGCGAATATAAAAGAAGGCAGAGCCCCTTGAGCTTACGCATCTCAGGAAAAGCTTTCTCTGTGGGTAGACGATTCCCTATCGTTCAAAAGTATTTATGAAATTATTTATTTTCATTTTAGTGCTAAGCTTCATCTTAAAAAATTCGATATCTAGTTTAGAATACGGTCTTTTTGCAAACACGAAAAATTCAGAGCCCATTACAAAACTGTACGTGATTGGGGAACGCTGTTCTGGCACTAATTACATTAACGCTTTACTAAAAAAAAATTTCGATTTAGACACGACATCTTTTGGTTCCCCCTCAGACAAACATTTTCCACCGTGGTATGAACTACCAATTGAATATTATTCAGGAGACCCCAGATATTACACATTCGAAGGTGTTGATGACTGCCTATTTATCGTTATTTTTCGCAATCCTTATGACTGGGTAAGAAGCTTTTATCTTACCCCTCATCAAGCAGACAGATCTTTACTCAGAATTTCCTTTAGTAATTTTATTCGAATGCCTTGGAAATTTGCCATAGAACCCATTATAGAAAAAGAATACAGTTTTAATCCCTATTTTGATCGCAACCCAATAGATGGTTCTCTATTCGAAAATGTTCTCAAACTGCGCACAGCTAAAATCAAGACGATGCTACGCATCCAAGAAAAAGCACCTAATATTTATTATCTTAATTATGAAATTGCTCGAGACCACTCTCAAGAGGTTCTTGCTGAGATCGCCAACCTTTTCAATCTCAAGCCATCGGGCCCTTATGAACCGATCATCTATCGAAAAGATGAACAAAAACAAGGCTTATACAAGAAAAAAAAATACCGGCCAATCTCAAGCATAGATCTCGCC